>Ga0208916_10000226_pt1 | contig 28853 bp, 28 predicted proteins | sample DEB19_08_DNA_5_FD_184523 | JGI IMG/M metagenome (GOLD analysis project Ga0208916, IMG submission 184523) | Aqueous microbial communities from the Delaware River and Bay under freshwater to marine salinity gradient to study organic matter... | ecosystem: Environmental > Aquatic > Marine >... | reverse complement strand
CGAGGACGATGGCCCACAAATTTTGGTCAGCGACATCCGCATGCCGGGCGGCTCGGGTCTTGATCTTTTAGAAGCTGTCAAAGAAAAATTACCAGGCTTGCCGGTCATCATCATGACCGCGTTCTCTGACCTTGACAGTGCCGTGTCGGCCTTTCAGGGCGGCGCGTTTGAATACCTGCCGAAGCCGTTCGATTTGCCCAAAGCGGTCGAGCTGATTCGCCGTGCGGTTGAAGAAAGCCAGCGCGAAGAAGTGGCCGAAGAGCGCATGGCCTTGGCGCCTGAAATGCTCGGGCAAGCACCGGCCATGCAAGACGTTTTTCGTGCGATTGGTCGGCTCAGTCAAAGCAATGTCACGGTCATGATCACCGGCGAATCCGGCTCCGGTAAAGAGTTAGTAGCGCGTGCGCTGCACAAACATTCACCGCGCGCCAACGGACCGTTCATCGCCATCAACACGGCGGCGATTCCGAAAGACTTGCTGGAGTCCGAACTCTTTGGTCATGAGCGCGGCGCATTCACTGGCGCGCAGACCATGCGTCGCGGTCGCTTTGAGCAGGCCGACGGTGGCACACTGTTTCTGGACGAAATCGGTGACATGCCGTTTGATTTGCAAACGCGTTTGCTGCGCGTTTTGTCAGACGGACACTTTTACCGCGTAGGTGGGCACAACGCCGTCAAGGCCAACGTGCGCGTCATCGCCGCCACGCATCAAGACCTTGAGCAGCGCGTCAAAGATGGCGGCTTCAGGGAAGACCTGTATCACCGACTGAATGTGATTCGCCTGCGCTTGCCTGCATTGCGAGAGCGCCGTGAAGACGTCTTCATGCTGACCCGTCACTTTTTGCAGCAGAGCGCCAAGCAACTCGGAGTTGAGCCTAAGCGAATTGCCGACGCGGCGCTGCAGCAGCTCAGCACCTTCAGTTTTCCTGGCAATGTACGTCAGTTAGAAAACATCTGTCATTGGCTGACCGTGATGGCACCGGCACAGGTGATTGAACCCAAGGACTTGCCGCCTGAAGTATTGGCCATTGCGCCTGAGGCGCCCAAGGCCGTCAGTCTGCAGCCGGACACTGTGTTGGTGCATGCGGATGCACGCGACATGCAGACTTCGGAAATCCATGAGCCTGTTGGTCTGTCGAATGCCGGCTCTTCTGCACCGGCGTGGCCTTTGAGTGCCGCCACGGGTGGTCATTGGGAAGCCGATTTAGAGGTTGAAGCACTCGCCCTGCTGGTGAGTGGTCAAACCGATGTTTGGGACGTTCTGACGCGTCGCTTTGAGTCCAAGCTGATACAAACGGCGTTGCTCAACACCCGTGGGCGGCGTATTGAAGCCGCTCAAAAACTCGGCATCGGCCGGAACACCATCACCCGCAAGATTCAGGAGCTGGGGCTGGAGTAATCAGCAGAAATCGGTCAGAGGCTGACCGATTTTTTCTATCCAATCTCCACGACCACCGGCACATGGTCGCTCGGGCGTTCGTTCTTGCGTGGCAGTTTGTCAATCACGCAACTGCGTACCCGTGACTTCAGTGGCTCACTCACCAGAATGTGGTCAATGCGCAGCCCACGGTTGCGGCGGAAGGCGAACTCGCGGTAGTCCCACCATGAGTAACTTTTATCAGGTTGATCAAACAGGCGGAAGGCATCGGTCAAACCCAAGTCCAGCAGGCCTTGGAAGTGCTCACGCTCTGCGGTCGTGTGGTGAATCGTTTCGCGCAGACCTTCTGGGTCGTGCGTGTCGCGGTCGTCAAAGGTGATGTTGAAGTCGCCGACCAGCACCAGATTCGGTGTGCTGACGAGTTCTTGTTTGAGCCAGTGATGTAGGCCAGTGAGCCACTGCATCTTGTACGCAAACTTTTCGCTGCCCGGTTCTTGACCGTTCACAAAGTAGCCATTCACTAAGCGAAAGGCACCTTCAGCCGTGTCGAGCGTGGCGGCAATCACGCGGGACTGCTCATCGGCAAAGCCGTCGATGTTTTTGGTGACGTCACGTAAGGGCACGCGACTCAAGATGGCTACGCCGTTGTAGGTTTTTTGCCCGAACACCGCGCAATGGTTGTACCCTGCATCTTGCAGGGCTTGCAGCGGAAACTTCTCGTCTGGCAGCTTCAGCTCTTGCAGGCACAGCGCATCAACGGGATTCGCGGCCAGCCAGTCCAGCACCTGCGGTAGACGAACGGAGAGTGAGTTCACATTCCACGTAGCGATTTTCATGTTGGGTTAGATGTCTTCTTTTGGTAGGTTGCAAAGCTGAAGGTCAGTCCTGTTGAAGACAGGTGCTGCTCACGCGCTATTTCTGTCCACGCAGTGCCCAAGGACGGCGCGTAGGCATCGCCTTCAAAGTCTTTCGCAATCTCGGTGACTTCAGCGCGTACCGCGAGGGGTTCGGCTTGCTGGTAAATCTCGGCACCGCCGATGACCCAGACCTCGGGCACGTCGCCGCTCAGGTGCAGTGCCTCTTGAAGACTGCTGGCGCGCACGGCGCCTTCGGCGTGCCAGACAACTTGGCGCGTGATGACGATGTTGCTGCGGCCCGGCAGCGGCCGAAAGCGGGGCGGCAGCGAATCCCAAGTTTTGCGACCCATGATGACCGGGCAGCCTTGCGTCAGGCGCTTGAAGTGCGCGAGGTCTTCTGGTAGATGCCAAGGCATGCTGTTGTCTTTGCCGATCACGCCGTTGGCAGCGCGCGCAAAAATCAGGTTGATGCGGGGTGTCGTCACGACTGACTTAGACAGCCACGGGCGCTTTGATGGCCGGGTGGTGTTGATAGTTCAGAAATTCGAAGTCTTCAAACTCGTAATCAAAAATGGACGCGGGCTGACGCTTGATGTTCAGCGTCGGGTAGGCCATCGGTTCACGGCTCAGTTGCAGTGCCACTTGATCGTGGTGGTTGCTGTATATGTGGCAGTCGCCACCGGTCCAAATGAAGTCGCCAACGGCCAAGCCGCACTGCTGCGCCACCATGTGCGTGAGCAGCGCGTAGCTGGCAATATTGAAGGGCACGCCAAGAAAAATATCGGCGCTGCGCTGGTACAGCTGGCAGCTGAGCTTGCCGGGTTGACCGGGCACCTCGGAGGGGGCGACGTAAAACTGGAAGAATGCATGACAGGGCATGAGCGCCATTTTGGACAGATCGGCCACATTCCACGCGCTGACAATGATGCGGCGCGAATCCGGGTTGGTCTTAAGCGTCTTGATGACCTCGGCGATCTGGTCGATGTGACCGCCCTCGGGTGTCGGCCAGCTGCGCCATTGCACGCCATAGACAGGACCCAAGTCACCGTCTTCACGCGCCCATTCGTCCCAGATAGAAACGCCGCGCGCTTTGAGCCAGTTGTTGTCACTCGAGCCTTGCAGAAACCACAACAATTCATGGACGATGGATTTCAGGTGAACCTTCTTGGTGGTCACCAGCGGAAAACCTTCATTCAGGTCAAATCGCATTTGGTAACCAAACACGCTTTTGGTGCCGGTTCCGGTGCGGTCAGCCTTGAAGACGCCGTGCGTGTCGACGTGGCGCATGAAGTCTTCGTATTGGGAGCGGATGGCTTGTGTCATGACGGTCATTATGTTCGCAGGACTTTCCCTGGGTTCATGATGTTCTTCGGGTCCAGCGCGGTTTTCAGCGCCCGCATCAGACCCAGCGCGACAGGGGATTTGTGTATTTCGAGCTTCTCGACTTTGAGGCTGCCAACGCCGTGCTCTGCTGAAATTGAACCGCCAAATTTTTGCACTGATTCATACACCAGCGTGTTGACGTGGTCTTCCCATTCCCGCAGAAAAACCGGGCCATCGCTACCCACTGGCGCTTGGACGTTGTAGTGCAAGTTGCCGTCACCCAGATGGCCAAAATTGACCAATCGAACACCCGGAATTTTTTCCTCAAGCAGGGCATCGGTGCTGCGTACAAATTCCGACATATGCGATACCGCGACCGAGATATCGTGCTTGATGTTCAGGCCTTCTTCAGCCTGTGCCAGGGGAATACTTTCGCGTACATGCCAAAGTTGTTTGGCTTGCGCCAGACTTTCAGCCACCACGGCATCACTCACGCAGCCACTGTCGAAGGCGGTTTCTAGCAAACGTTCAAATTGCACTCGGGCGTGGGCTTCAGACTCTTGGTCTGAGCATTCGAGCAGCACGCAGAAAGCGGCGGTTTCATACAGCGGGACTTTGAGTTGGCTGAAGTGTTGTGCTACCAAGCTGAGCGCAAATTGGCCCATGACTTCGAAGCCTGTGAGGCCTGCTCCCAAGTGTTGATGCGCCAAGCCCAGCAGGGCCACAGCGTCGTCCATAGAGTCGACGGCGGCCCAGGCGGTGAGCCGCGCGGCGGGCAGGGGGTAAAGCTTCAAAGTGGCTGCGGTGATGACCCCTAACGTGCCCTCGCTGCCGATGTACAAATCGCGCAGGTCGTAGCCGGTATTGTCTTTGCGCAGGCCCGACAGGCCGTGCCAGATATCTCCGGCCGCGGTGACGACTTCCAAGCCAAGGCACAAGTCGCGTGCGTTACCGTAGCGCAGTACCTGCGTGCCCCCCGCATTGGTGGCAAGGTTGCCGCCTATGGTGCAACTGCCTTCCGCGGCCAAACTCAGCGGAAACAAAAAGCCGGCTTGCCGCGCGGCATCTTGTAGGGTTTGCAGCACGCATCCCGCCTCAACAGTGATCGTCAGGTTGGCTGGATCAACCTCGCGAACCGCGCGCAGGCGTTGCAGGCTCAGCACCACTTGCTGGCCGCTGCCGTCGGGAATGGAACCGACCACCAAACCAGTGTTGCCACCTTGCGGTACCAAGCTCACTTGGGCCGCCAGACAGGCTTTGACAATGCGCGCCACTTCATCGGTGTTTGCAGGACGCACGACGGCCAGCGCTTTGCCGCACTCGCGTTTGCGCCAGTCCATTTCCCAAGCTTGCAGGTCGCCGTCTGTCAGGACGTTGGCATCGCCGCAAATGCTGCGGAGTGTTTGTATAAAAGTATTGTTCATATTGTCTCGGCGGGGATTGCAGCGGAGGCTGCTGGTTTTTTCAGGCGTACCCGGACATGCAGGGCGCAGGCGACAAACAGCAGCAGGCACAGCCCTATTTCAAGCATGGCGAGGTTATTGCCGGGGGCCACATCGCTCCAAGCGCGGACCACGCCTTCAGTGAAGTAAATCCATACAAATAAGCTGAGCCAGCGGTAGGTGTACATGCGGTTTTTGAGCACACCCGCCAAGGGCAGCACCAGCGGCAGCACTTTGAGCGCCAGCAGTGAGCCGCCGGGTCGAATCGGTGCGAGCCACATCTCCCAAGCCAAGCCAAGGGCGATCAGTCCTGTCAGGCTGGCCACGGCCAGCCAGCGTGTGAGATCGATTTTTCGGGTTTTGTTCATCTAGATGGCATGATACCGACATGAATTTTCAGAAGCTTTTAGCTGACTTGTCTCATTTTCCATGGCGCGACACGGCTATCACCCTGCGCAAGCGTTTTCGCGATGACCACATGGGCTTGACGGCCAGTAGCCTGACCTTCACCACCTCGATTGCGTTGGTGCCTTTTTTCACCGTCGCGCTGGCCATCTTCACGGCTTTTCCGATGTTTGCCAAATTACAGGGTTCGCTGCAGGTTTGGCTGGTCGAGAGCCTTATTCCGGACAACATTGCGCGGCAGGTGCTGGGTTACCTGACGCAATTCAGCCGCCAGGCCAGTAAGCTCGGGGTGGCTGGCTTGGCGATTTTGGTGGCGACTGCTGTGGCCATGATCTTCACGATCGACCGCACCTTCAATGGGATTTGGCGTGTACGCAATCCACGGCCATTTGCGCAACGCGTGTTGATTTATTGGGCCGCCGTGACGCTCGGTCCGTTGCTCATGGGTGCCAGTTTGGCGGCGACTTCGTACCTGCTGCCGTTCGCTCGCAATGGCATGCCTGGGCCCTCCGGTTTGTTGCAGTTTTTGTTTGATTCATTGGAATTTGTGGCCTTGGCGGGTGGCATGGCAGCGCTTTACCACTACATGCCGAACACCTATGTGAAGTGGGCGCATGCGTGGACGGGCGGGCTGTTCGTGGCTGTGGGTATTGCGGTGGCCAAAAAAATTCTGGCTTTTTACCTGAGCATGGTCCCCAGCTACTCGGTCGTGTACGGTGCCTTTGCCACCTTGCCGATCTTGCTGGTGTGGATTTACGTGGCTTGGATCATTGTGTTGATGGGTGCGGTCATTGCGGCTTATCTGCCGAGTCTTTTGGCTGGCGTCGCTAGGCGTGCCAGCGCCCATGGCTGGCGTTTTCAGTTGGCGCTGGAGCTCTTGCAATTGCTCGACACAAGCCGCAACAGCATGCCGCGTGGCCAATTGACCACTGAGATGGCGCAGTCGCTGCGTGTCGATTTACTGGAACTCGAGCGGTCGCTCGAAGCCCTGATTCGTCTGCAATGGATTGGCCAACTGGCAGACACGGAGGAGGACAACGAGCCGCGATACGTGCTGTTGGTGGATCCGGACCGAACGCTTCTTGAGCCGCTGGTGAACGAGCTGCTGCTGGACAAGACGGCGGCAACGCACAAGCTCTATTCGCGTGCGGGTTGGGCGGAGACCCGGCTGCGCGAGGTGCTTTGACTGGCTGCCAATGAAAGTCCTCGAGAAACTGAATGAACCGCCGAGGTGACCGGATCGCTCAAGCGTGATAAGACGGATGGGGTTGATTGGGCTCCCGTCACCGCTTGAATAGGGGGACGATTTTGGGCTATATTGGCAACGAACAAGAACATCAGGAGACCTGTCATGAAAGTCGCAGACATTTTGCGGGTAAAGGGTACAACCCTTTACACCGTACAGCCCGACGAACTGTTGGCGAGCGCCACAAAAATCATGGCCGAAAAAGACATCGGTTCCTTGGTGGTGATGGCGTCTGGCCAGCTGGTTGGCATGCTAACTTTTCGCGAAGTCATTCGGTGCATTGTTAAAAACGGCGGCGAAATCGGCAGTGCGTTGGTGCGCAAAGCCATGGACGATCAGCCGCTGACTTGCACGCCAGACACCGAAATAGACGACGTTCGCCGCATGATGCTGGAGCACCATGCGCGCTACTTGCCCGTGATGGACGAGAAAGTTCTGATGGGCGTGATCAGTTTTTACGACGTTGCCAAGGCCGTGGTCGACAGTCAAAATTTTGAAAACCAGATGCTCAAGGCCTACATTCGCGACTGGCCTGCCGAAGACGAAGCCAAACAAGGCTAGCCGACTTCTTTAACCGCGTGCCTGGTCGGAGATAATCACGTCCATGAGCGGCAACACCTTCGGACACCTTTTCGCAGTCACCAACTTTGGTGAATCCCACGGCCCGGCCATTGGCTGCGTGATTGACGGCTGCCCACCTGGCATGGCGCTGTGTGAGGCTGACATTCAACACGACCTCGATCGCCGTCGCCCTGGCACCAGCCGGCACGTGACGCAGCGTAGCGAGCCGGACACGGTAGAAATCCTCTCTGGTGTGTATGAAGGCAAGACCACCGGCACGCCGATTTGCCTGTTGATCAAAAACACCGACCAGCGCAGCAAGGACTACGGCAACATCCTCGACACCTTCCGGCCTGGTCACGCGGATTACACCTATCTGCATAAATACGGCCTGCGCGACCCGCGCGGCGGTGGCCGTGCGTCGGCCCGTATGACGGCGCCGATGGTGGCGGCTGGCGCTGTCGCTAAGAAGTGGCTGGCGGCACAGCACGGCATTGTTTTTAAGGGTTGCATGACGCAAATTGGCGACATGCCCGTGCCCTTTGAGTCTTGGGACCATGTGCCGAACAATCCGTTTTTTGCACCGGCTGCAGATGTCTCAGCCCTCGAAAATTACATGGACGCGTTGCGCAAGTCGGGCGATTCTTGCGGCGCACGCATCCGCGTGGTGGCCACCCACATGCCCGTGGGTTTGGGCCAGCCGCTGTTTGACAAGCTGGACGCTGACATCGCCTACGCCATGATGGGCATCAACGCCGTCAAGGGCGTTGAAATTGGCGCTGGTTTTGCCAGCGTCAGCCAGCGCGGTACGACGCATGGGGACTCTCTCTCTCCAGCAGGTTTTAAGAGCAACAACGCCGGCGGCGTGTTGGGTGGCATCAGCACGGGGCAAGACCTAGAGGTGTCGATCGCCATCAAACCGACCAGCTCGATCATCTCGCCACGCGAATCCATTGACATGGCTGGGAATAGCACCACCGTCATGACCAAGGGTCGGCACGACCCCTGCGTTGGCATTCGCGCCACGCCGATTGCCGAGGCTATGCTGGCGTTGGTTGTCATGGAGCATGTGCTGCAACAGCGTGCCCAGTGCGCTGATGTGCGCGCCCCGATGCCGCCTATTCCTGGCGCGGCTTGACGTCGGGTTTGCAGTCGCGCTTGAGGTCGCTCTGACGGTGACTACCCGCCGCCAACTCGTTCCCTTTGCCGCCTTGTCGGCCAGCTACTTTGCGCACATCGGATTTTTTAATCCGTATTTGCCGTTGTGGCTGAAAGACATGGGCCTGAGTATTCTCGCCATCAGCATGCTGGTCTCGGTGCAGGCGGCCACGCGGCTGTTTGCACCCTACGGCTGGGGCTGGCTGAGCGATCGCACTGGCGAGCGCATCAAGCTGCTGCGCTACAGCGCCGGTGCCGCCTTGGTGGCTTCAGCAGGGCTGTGGTTTGACGGTGGCGTGCAGTGGTTGTTTTTGGTGCTGCTGGTGATGTTTACCCACACCAGCGCCATGATGCCGATGAGCGAAGCCGCCATGGCGCATCTGGTGACGCAGGGCGGCGTATTCGATGCGCGACGTTATGGCCGTATCCGTTTGTGGGGATCTCTCGGATTTTTGGTCACGGTGCTGGCGGCGGGGGCTTGGTTCGAGCACGATGGGATGCGCCACTTCCCCGGCTGGACTGTCGCCACCATCTTCGCTGTGACGGTCAGTGTCTGGTTTTTGCCGGACTTGAAAGAGGCTGTGCCCGAGCATGCGCAGCACGTCAACGTGATGCCGGTCTTACGGCAGCGTGCGGTGCAGTGGTTTTTTGCAGCGGCATTCTTTCATGTGCTCTCGCACATTGGCATTTACGTTTTCTTCTCTCTGTACCTAGATTCATTGGGTTACACCAAAACCATGATCGGCCTGCTGTGGGCCTTGTCGGTGATCGTGGAGATCGGCTGGTTTTTCACGCAGTCGCGCTGGCTGCCGCGTTTGAGCCTGACGGCCTGGCTGATGGTGTGCTCGGCGGCGATGGTGCTGCGCATGGGCATCACGGCCAGCAACGCGCAGGTGCTGGTTTTGTTATTGGTGGCCCAGGCCTTACACGCACTGACGTTTGCCACGCACCACACGGTCTGCATCGCCTTGCTGTCGAAGCATTTCAGTGGTCGGTTGCGCGGCCGAGGTCAGGCGCTTTATACCGTCGTGGCTTACGGCTTTCCTGGCCTCTTTGGCGGGCTCGCCGGTGGCGTGTTGAGCACGCATTTCGGTCTGGTCAGCGTTTACTGGGTCTCCGTGGGCACCAGCCTGCTGGCCCTGCTGTGCGCCTTCGGGGCTTGGCGACATCAGCATCTGCGCTGAGCCATGGCGTCCATGCGTTTGCAGCTAGGACACGTCTGAAGGGTTGTTGACGTCGCGCCAAAGCCCGGGGGCCAAACCGTCTAGCGCGTGCGGGCCGATGGCTGCACGAATCAGCCTTAGCGTGGGGAACCCCACCGCGGCGGTCATGCGACGAATTTGCCGGTTCCGGCCTTCACGAATGCCTAACTCAAGCCAAGCGGTGGGTTTGGATTGGCGCACACGGATCGGCGGGTCCCGCTGCCACACGTCGGGTGCGGTGCTCATCAGGCTGGCGCGGGCAGGGAGCGTCATGCCGTCGTTCAGTTGCACGCCTTGCCGCAAAGCCGCCAGCGCCTCTTCGCCGGGCTCGCCTTCGACCTGCACCCAATAAGTCTTTTCCATCTTGAAGCGCGGATCAGCAATACGTGCCTGCAGTTGGCCGTCATTTGTGAGTAGCAGCAGGCCTTCACTGTCCGCGTCGAGCCGACCCGCCACATAAACGTCCGGGATGTTCAAAAAATCTTTCAACCCGCGCCAACGCCCCTCGGGTGTGAATTGGCTCAGCACGCCGTGAGGCTTGTTGAAACAAATCAGGCGGGTGGGGTTGGAAATGATCATGGCGGCGCAGCATAGCACTGCCAGATCAAAGCAAGACTTCCCTCTGCTGATCCACCGCTTGAATCGCGGCCTCGAGTGTTCTGCCAGTCAGCAGCATTTGGTCGATAGAAATAGGATACGGTGCTACCCCGTTGATGGCTTTTGCAAAAGCTTCTAGCTCATAGCGCAAGGCTTGGTTGGGCTCGCAGTGGATCACTTCCGTTTTTCCACCGGTGGTTAAAAGTTCAACCACATTGGGCCCTCGCGCTTCTGCGGAGCCTTCGGTGCCGAACACATGAACTCGCCAGAAAAAAGGGCTTGGCCGCACCGATGCCAAGTGCCCGGTCGCGCCGTTTTCGAACACAAATGACATTGACAGAGAATCCATCACCCCATTTTCAAGACCCGGGTGCACAACGCTGTTGGCGTGTATTTTTTTAACGGGACCCAGCAGATGAACGAAAGCATCAAGGATGTGTATGCCTGTTGCCGTTAAGCTCGCGCCAGGCGAGTTTTCAGGCTGCATCCGCCAGGCACGGTAGCTGCCGGCAGAGTTTTCGTTGGACAGGTTGCCCTCTATGTGCATCAGTTGGCCAAGCCGGCCACTGGCGACTTGCTTTTGAAGCTCCATCATCGAAGCCCAAAAACGTTTGTCTTGTCCAACTGCCAGCACCACGCCAGCTGCTGTACAGGCCTGCGTAGCCATCTGAACATCGGCCAATGTCAGTGCCAGGGGTTTCTCGCAAAATACGGCCTTGCCTGCCTTCGCCGCAGCCAGTATTTGCGGCACATGTAATTGATGTGGCGTCGCCAACACCACGGCTTGAATGTTGGGGTCAGTCAAAAGCTCGTCGTAGTTGTCATACAGGCGAAAGTCTTGCTGCTGCGCGTAAGCCCTGACGGCCTCTGGGTGACGCACCATGCCCGCTACAAAATGAATTTGATCGCTGCTCGACTGAACTGCATCGACTAAGTTTTGGCCCCATCGTCCAAGGCCAACGATCGCTGCATGGATCATGTTCTGCGTGCGCGATGTCCTACCAGCGCCTCCAGCTCCCGTATCGCTGCCATGTGATCCAACAAACGGTGCGCGGTCTTCACCATGGCGACATCCACCAATTTCCCATCGACGGTGGTGCTGGCGGTGCCACGTGTCAATGCCTCGTCAAAGGCGGCAATCACGCGCGTGTAGTAATCGATCTGAGCGGCTGTCGGCGTGTAGATGTCATTGGTCATCTCAAGCTGGTTGGGGTGGATCGCCGTACGCCCGCGAAAGCCCAATCGTCTTGACAACTCGGTGTCTTGCCTGAAGCCTTCGGCGTCGCGTATGTTTGAAAAAACGCCATCTAAAGGGCAGGCAATATTTGCTGAGCGTGCGGCAACCAGACTGAACTGGCGGACGAACATCATTTCGGGGCCAGCGCTGGTCCACGTGGCTCCCAGAGACACATTCATGTCGCCATCTTCACCGCCGCCGTAAATGATCGACTCTATGCGCGGCGACCCAGCAACCACCTTTTGAGAATTCAGCACGCCTGATGCGCTTTCAATCATCGCGATAATGGGCGTGCTGCCGATCTCGACACCTTTTCGGCGTTCTGCGTCAGAGATGAGTGCGTCGACTTGTTGGACATCTTCGAGCCGATCCTGTTTGGGGACGACAAAGCCCGCCAGTCCGCCGATGCCAACGAATGACTGGATGTCGTCCTCCAGAAAGCCGCTGTCGAAGGGGTTGACGCGGACCCAGCAGCGCGCACCTGGAACCTGCGGCATGTACTCGAGCGCCATGGCCCGTGCATTGGCTTTTTCAACGCTTGGAATCGTGTCTTCCAAATCCAAAATAAAGCCGTCGGACGGCAGATCATTGAGTTTGTCCAGCATCCTTTTTTGGTTGGCTGGAACGAAGAGCAAGCTACGCCACATTCGCATAAATTTTCCTTGAAGTGATTAGGTTTAGGGTGCGCAGAGAATCACGCCGGCTTTTTCTAGTGCTTTGATCTGTGCTTCATCGCGCCCTAGTTCGCGCATGATTTCTGCTGTGTGCTCTCCCAGCAACGGCGCCACGCGTTGAATGCTTGGTCCGGCCTGGTCAAACAAGACTGGATTACGCACCATCTTCACGGGCCCCATTCGCGGGTGATTAATTTCGGTCACTACGCCGCGAGCCTTGATGTGGGGGTCATCAAATACTTGATCAAATTCGTTCATGCGCGAGCACGGAACGCCGACCGCAACAAGCTCTTTTTCGATATCGCTGGCGGTCATTTTTTGAATCAAGGGTGTGACCACCGCCAGCAACTGCGTTTCGTTTTGCTTTCGCAGTACATAGCTGCAAAACAAGGGATTTTCAATTTCGTTGGGTAAACCAATCACGTGCATGAATCGTTTGAATAATTCATCGTTTGGCGTTCCTATTGCCACATAGCACTTGTCTGAAGTTTCGAACAGCTGGTATGGCGCATTCAAGCGATGCTGATGCCCCATGCGTTGAGGGACTTCACCAGTGGCTAAAAATCCTGCAGTTTCCCAAGCCGCCGCTGCGATAGATGATTCGACCAAAGACACATCGGCGACCTTACCGCCCCGACCTTTGAGCACGCTGATCAGCCCTGTGAGAACCGCATAAGTGGCAAACAAAGCACCAAAAATATCCGCGGTCTGAATGCCGGGTCGGACGGGCATTTCTCCTGAATGGCCAGTGACCGACAGGGTGCCTGAGAAGGCCTCAATGATGAGGTTGACTCCCGCGCGACGCGTGTAAGGGCCCGACTGACCAAAGCCAGAGGCAGACACATAAACGATACGGGGATTGACCGCTTTCAAGTGCTCGGGGCCCAGATTGATTTTCTGCAACACGCCGGGACGGTTGTTCTCCAGAAACACATCACAAGATTTGGCGAGCTCCAGCACAATTTCTTGCGCTTCCTTTTGCTTGAGGTCGAGAACCAAGCTGCGTTTATTTCGGTTCAGTACGCTAAAGCTGGCGCTTTCGCCATTGATCATCGGAGGCATGGCGCGGGTCTGGTCGCCCTTCGACGGCCGTTCAATCTTGATGACGTCTGCGCCCATGTCACCCAGCAACATGCCGCAAAAGGGTCCCGCTATGAAGTTACCAATTTCAAGAACACGGATGCCCTCAAGGGCTTGTACGGTTTTTTGAATATCACTCATGGTGTTTTACTGCGGTGCCAAATTTATTTTGGCCGCCAATATTTTGTTCCTGTCAATTTCTTCGCGGATGATCTTGTCAAATTGCTCTGGTGTCGAGCCGACGGTGACAAAGCCTTGGTCAGAAAAAGAACGCTTGATTTCAGGGTCGTCCAAGGCTTTGGCAACCTCATTGCGGATCCGTTTGACATACTCATTGGGGGTGCCCGCCGGGAACCAAAAGCCATACCATGGCGTGTAAAAAAAGCCTTTGAGTCCAGCTTCATCCACGGTGGGTACGTTTGGAAGTACGGGCCAGCGCGATTGGCCGGTGATGGCCAACACTTTGATTCGGCCGGACTTGACCATAGGTGCCAGTGCAGTGGCCGGCCCGAAGCAGACGTCGATCCTTCCTGCGATCAAATCGTTCATGGCCTCGCCGACGCCTTTGTAGGGGACATGCGTCATCTTGATGTCTGCGCTGGCGCTAAAAAACTCAGCGGCAAAGTGCATCACATTGCCAACACCTGCTGAGCCGTAGTTGTACTTGCCCGGATTGGCCTTGGCGTCTTTGATGAATTCCTGCACGTTGGTGGCGGTGACTTTTGTGCTGACGGCCATCAGGAAACCGGCACTGTTGGCCACCAAGGTGATGGGCACAAATTCGCTGATCGGGTCGTAGGGCAAAGACTTGGAAACCACCGGCAAGCTGGCATGGCTTGAGGACGTGTTCAAGATCGTGTAGCCGTCAGGCGCAGATTTCGCGACATACCCCGAGCCGATCGCACCACCTGCACCCGCACGGTTGTCAATGACGAAGTTTTGTCCGAGCGTCGCCGCTATCTTGTTGCCCAACGTCCGACCGATGTAATCCATCGGACCCCCCGCGACATAGGGGACGACCATTTTGATGGGGTGTTTCGGATAGTCTTTGTCCGCTGTCTGGGCTGCTGCGAATAAGGGCAAAGCGCAGATGCAAGCTATGAGGAAATGCACTTGTCTCATGTTTGTCTTCTCCATCAAGGGGTTCGCGACATGCTTCAGGGATGCAGGGAACAGTCAATTAAAGGGCCGATCTGGCCCAATTCTATGTTTCCGAGTTTTGGGCTGAGATGCAGTGTTTGGCAAGTACCCCTCGCAGTCAAATACCAAATTTCGTTCTATCCATACCATGTTGCTATGGCGCGTCGGTTCGCGGTGATTTGCTGCTGGCACGCGCAGTGCGATAGCATGCCCGCATGAGTGTTCATTACGAAAGCGTGCAAACTGCCACGCTCTACCCCGATGCCTTTCAGGTGGCTGCCCCTTCTTTTGCGCTGGAGCGTCACATTTGGCCGCGCAAGCTGGGTGTTTTTATTCGCAAAGCGCCGTCAGTGCTGGACGCCAGTACCGAGCCGACTGAGGACGCTGCGCCCGACAAGGGCCTGCGCGAGCTTGGGGCAGGGCAGTTTGGTTTGGTGCCGCCTTGGGTCAAGTCGGCCTCGGATGCCAAACTGCGTTCGACCAAGTTGGTCAATGCGCGATCAGAAACCGTCACCACCTCCACGAATTTTCGTGACACCTGGCTCAAGGGTCAGCGTTGCATCGTGCCGATGATGGCGTTTTTTGAAGACGACTGGCGCAGCGGGAAGGCCGTTCCCACACGCATCACCCGCGTCGACGGCAAGCTGATGGGCGTGGCGGGTTTGTGGGAGCGTTGGGAAAAGGACGGCGAGGAAATCATCAGCTTCACCGTGCTGACCGTCAACGCCAACAGCCACGCTCTGCTGCACCGTTACCAGCAAGGTGGCAACGAAAAACGCATGCCGGCGATTTTGGGCGAAGGCACTTACGACGCCTGGCTGAACGCCCGTCCCGAAAAGGCCAAGGAGTTCATGCGGGCCTACCCGGCGAACTGGTTGACGGCCAACCCGGTCGAGAAATAGCCCGCCTTGTCGAGTATGGCCTGAGGCTCAATCGCCCAGGTTGATCAGCGTTGTCAGCGCTAAGTCACCTAGCGGAACGTAGTCGGCCACCACCCAAATCCTCACGGACTGCTTGGCTGCGACGGTCAGCACTTGCAAGACAAAGTTGATCGACGCTTGGTCCAATGAAACAAAGGGGCCATCGAGTAGCGTGAGTTGGGCCCCGGAGGCCGCCGCAGCAGCGATCCACACCTTGCGCTTGGAGCCGGTGGACAGCATGAACAGGTTTTTGTGCAGCTGCGGGCCTAGGCTTAGCCCTTCAATCATCTCGGTCAACAAGGCCTCGTCAAAGCCGGGGTAGGCGCGCTGTACAGACTGCAGGTAGTCGGTCACCGTGACGGCGTCATGCGCTGTTGAGCGCGAATCCTTCCAGAACACCTGCTGACGGTAAGCCTCGGGTTGCTCGTCTAAGAACACATCGCCCAGTTGCAAACGTCCGGCATCTGGAGCCAACACACCCGCCAAGAGTTCTAGAACCGTGGTTTTGCCACGCCCGTCACCGCCGAGTACCATCGCCACGCCCGGCGCAAGCTGTGCAGAGAAGTCTCGTAAAACGGCACAGTGCGGGTAGGCAAAAAATACATTGGACAGGTTGAGCATGCGGAGTCTCACTTGCCCCAGCTGTCCTTCAAGCCGACTGCCAAATTGAAAACCGGCTTGGCGGCGGTGTGGTCTCCGCGGTCCGCCACAAAGTAGCCGTGGCGTTCAAACTGAAACTTGTCGTCGGCCTTGGCCGCAATGGCGCCACTTGCGGCGAGCGAGGGCTCGACGTAAGCGGTGATGAATTGGATGCTGTCGGGGTTGAGTTGCTTCAAGAAGTCGTTGTCGCCGGTGCCAGGGTGCGCTTCACTGAAGAGGCGCTCGTACAGGCGCACTTCGGCTTGCACCGCGTCGGCCACGCCAACCCAGGTGATGACGCCTTTGACTTTGACGGCGTCGCTGCCGGGCGTGCCGCTTTTGGTGTCGGGTATCAAGCGGGCATGCACTTCAGTGACTTGGCCTGCGGCATCTTGAGCCGCGCCGGTGCATTCAATCACGTGGCCGTATTTGAGCCGCACTTTGTTGCCCGGCGTCATGCTGCCATCGGCCGCAGGCTGCGGCGGGTAGAGCCTGAAAAAGCCTTTTGGCGGTGTGGCCTCATAGTCGCTTCGATCTATCCAGACTTCTTTGCCGATCTTGAAGCTGCGCTTGCCGAGTTCGGGGTGGTGCGGGTGAATCGGGGCGCTGCAGTCGTCCAGCATGCCGGAACCCATGACCTCATCCCAGTTAGTGAGTACCAACTTGACGGGGTCCAGCACGGCCATCGCGCGCGCTGCAGAGCCATCTAACGTTTCGCGCAGGCAGCCTTCCAGCGTGCTGTAGTCAATCCAGCTGTCGCTTTTGGTGACGCCAATGCGCTCAGCAAAGAGTTGCAGTGCTTCGGGTGTGTAGCCACGGCGGCGCAGGCCGACGATGGTTGGCATGCGTGGATCGTCCCAGCCGTTGACGCGTTTCTCTGTGACCAGTTGCGCCAGCTTGCGTTTGCTGGTCATCACGTACGTGAGGTTCAGGCGGGCAAATTCGTATTGGTGCGGGTGCGGCGTGGCGATCAGACCGCCTTCGGCCAGCTTGTCCAGCAGCCAGTCGTAAAACGGCCGTTGGTCTTCAAACTCCAGCGTGCAGATGCTGTGCGTGATTTGCTCCAGCGCGTCTTCAATCGGGTGCGCAAAGGTGTACATCGGGTAGATGCACCACTTGTCGCCCGTATTGTGGTGCGTGGCGCGGCGAATACGGTAAATGGCCGGGTCGCGTAGGTTGATGTTGGGCGAAGCCATATCGATCTTGGCGCGCAACACGGCTGCACCGTCGGCCAGTTCACCGTCTCGCATTTGCCTAAAACGAGTTAGGTTCTCAGCCGGTGTGCGGCTGCGATAAGGGCTGTCTGTGCCGGGGTGGCTGAAGTCGCCACGATTGATACGCATGTCTTCGGCGCTTTGCTCGTCGACATACGCCAAGCCGGCTTGCACCAGATATTCGGCGGCGCGGTACATGAAGTCAAAGTAGTCGCTGGCTTGGTACAGGTGGGTGGTGCCAGACCCGTCTTGGGCCTGCCAGTCAAAGCCCAGCCACTTGACCGCGTCAATGATGGAATTGACGTATTCGGTGTCTTCTTTTTCGGGGTTGGTGTCGTCAAAGCGCAAGTGGCAAACGCCGCCATAGTCGCGTGCCAAGCCGAAGTTCAGGCAAATGCTTTTGGCGTGGCCAATGTGCAGGTAACCATTGGGCTCAGGCGGAAAGCGAAGGCGCACCTTGGCCGGGTCGTTGGGGCCGGCTGTGTGGTGGGCAGCGTCACCGGGCGAACCGCCCCAATGACGATCGGCATAGGTGCCCTCGGCTAAGTCTTTCTCGATGATCTGTCGCAGGAAGTTGCTGGGCTTGACGACATCCTTGGCAGAAGCGTTGTGCGAATGGGGGGTGGACGTCACAGAATTGGGCGTAGAACTCATAACGGTTATTTTAGACGGGGCACCTTGCGCTTACGTTTAGCAACGCACTTCACGCGAGCGCGTGTAGTCCGTTCCGGCTGAGCGACGTTAATCAGTACATGGGTACTTCGTGTCCATACAAGGAGACAGTCAATGAAAACTTCCGTTCAAACCATCAGCTTCACATCACGCAACATGGCCAAGTTCATGGCCGCCACCGCTTTGTTGATTGCCGTTGCAGGCGTTGCCCCCAGCGCGCGGGCAGATAACGTGCAATGGTCGCTCGGCGTGGGTTCGCCCGGGGTGATCATCGGCATGACCAACGCGCGTCCGTTGCCCATTTTTGTGCAGCCGCAGCCTTTTTATGGGCAAGCTGCTCCCGTCTACATGCATCCGGGTTTGATTTACACGCAGCAAGTTCCGATCTATGTCCAGCCGCAACCGGTCTATCAACAAGGCTGGCCAGTTCAAGGCCGCGGCTACGGCATGGGTCAAAGGCATGACCGACGCTCTGGTCATCGGGAGCAGGGCCGTGGCCCATCGGGATATGGTCATGGGCGCTGATTCCGTCCATCAAATGTGAGTAGGAATACGAGGCATTTAGCCTAAGCTCTCAAGCATAATCAGGCCAACTTTTGGGGAACGCGAGTTGGATACTGCACTGCTGATCAAAGCTGCCGTGATGGGCATTGTCGAAGGACTGACTGAGTTCTTGCCCATTTCCTCCACTGGCCACTTGATCTTGGCGGGTGCCTTGCTCGATATGAATGATGCCAAAGCGAAGGTCTTTGACATCGCCATTCAGACTGGGGCTATTTTTGCGGTGATTCTGGTTTATGGGCAAAAAATTCGAGACACGGTGGTCGGCCTGCCGACAGAAAAACAGGCGCAGCGCTTGGCCTTGAATGTGTTGGTGGCCTTCATGCCTGCAGTCATTTTGGGCCTGCTATTTGGCAAGACTATCAAGGCCCATTTGTTCAACCCAGTGGTGGTCGCATCCGCATTTATCGTGGGTGGTTTCATCATCTTGTGGGCTGAAAACCGTCACAAAAATAACGCCGCATCTGCACGCGTTGAAGATGCCGACAGCATGACGCTGATGGATGCGTTGAAGGTTGGCGTGGTGCAGTGCTTCGCCATGATCCCGGGCACCAGTCGAAGCGGTGCCACCATCATTGGCGGCATGTTGCTTGGCCTCTCACGCAAGGCGGCGACTGACTTTTCCTTCTATTTAGCCATCCCAACGCTGATGGGTGCGGGCGTCTACAGCCTCTACAAAGAACGGGCATTGCTGTCGATGGCCGACCTGCCCATGTTCAGCATCGGGCTGCTGTTTTCGTTTTTGAGTGCTTGGGTGTGTATTCGCTGGTTGCTGCGCTACATTGCCACACACAGCTTTGTGGCGTTTGCTTGGTACCGCATCGTCTTCGGCTTGTTGGTCTTGCTGACCGCGCACATGGGCTGGGTCAACTGGGTCGAATGAGCTAAATCAGCTTTTCTTCAGGTGTGCGGATTTTTTTCAGCACGTCATGCCGGTCTGCTGGCATCTTCAATGGCGCGTCGCTACGGGCGTCATCCCACACCGGGTCTGCAATGCTGTCAAAAACTTCGCGCAGTTTGGTGCCCCAGCTGTTGTGCATCATCTGGTAGTACGGGTTGCTCTGGTCAATGCAGACCAGCTTGTCGCTTTCTAGCTTGTCGACTTCATAGACGGCCAAGTCCAGCGGGAAGCCGACCGACAAGTTGGACTTGATGGTCGAGTCCATAGACACCAGTGCGCACTTGGCGGCTTCTTTGAGTGGCGTTTCTGGCGTGATGACGCGGTCTAGCACCGGCTTGCCGTACTTTGATTCGCCGACCTGAAAGTAAGGTGTTTCGCTGGTTGCTTCAATGAAGTTGCCGGCAGAGTACATCTGAAACAGACGCATGCCTTCGCCTTTGATCTGTCCACCAAAGAGCATTGACACATTGAAGTCCACATCGGCCTGTTTGAGGGAGGCTGCATCACGTTCATACACCCGGCGCACAGCCGAACCCAGCACGCGGGCCGCGTCAAACATGCTCTTGGCGTTCCAAATTGTGATGGGCTCACCGCCGTCTGGATCTTGCAGTTTTTCAATCTGCAAGATCTCGCGGATGGATTGCGAGACCGACAAATTACCCGCCGACAGCAACACCATGAAACGATCGCCGGGGCGCTCGTAAACAATCATTTTTCTGAAAGTGCTGATGTGGTCCAGACCCGCGTTGGTTCGTGAGTCTGACAAAAAAACCAAGCCGGCATTGAGTTTGATAGCGACGCAATAAGTCATTGGGAAAAAGGGGTTCAGGTTGTTGATGCGAGCAATTTTTTGAGCTGGTAAAGCGCGTCTAGCGCTTCACGCGGGGTCAGGGCATCGGGGTCAATATTCGTCAGCGACTTTTCAATCAGACTCAGTTCAGCCGCAGGCATCTCTGGCGGCGGTGCAAAAAGATCGACTTGCGCGCGCGCTTCGGTTTGTTGTAGCTCCAGCGCGCCCAGCGCCAGCCGCGCATGACTCACCACCGCCGCAGGCACGCCTGCCAGTTTGGCCACCGCAATACCGTAGCTCCGGCTGGCCGGGCCGGGTTCGATGTGGTGCATGAAGACGATGTTCGAGCCCGACTCGACCGCACTCACATGCACATTCAGGGCGCCGTGATGCTTGGACGGAAATTCAGTCAGTTCAAAGTAATGCGTGGCAAACAAGGTGAACGCTTGCGACTTGTTGTGCAGGTAAGCCGCAATGCCGCTGGCCAGCGCCAAGCCGTCAAAGGTGGAGGTTCCGCGTCCGATCTCGTCCATCAGCACCAGCGAATGCGGCGTGGCGGCGTGCAGAATTTGTGCGGCCTCGGTCATCTCCAGCATGAAGGTGGACTGCGCGTTGGCAACGTCATCGGCCGCGCCAATGCGGGTGTGAATCGCGTCGATAGGCCCAATTCGACAGACGCTGGCTGGCACGTAGGAGCCGACGCAGGCCAGCAGCACGATCAGCGCGACTTGCCGCATGTAGGTCGACTTACCGCCCATGTTGGGGCCGGTGATGACCTGCATCCGGCTCTTGTGACTCAGCGCACAGTCGTTGGCAATGAAGCTGCCGCCGCCGGTTTCAGCCAAGCGTGCCTCGACCACCGGGTGGCGACCGCCGACGATGTCGATGCAAGGCTCTTTGACAAACACCGGCTGCGCCCAGTTCAACGTCAGCGAGCGTTCGGCCAGTGCACACAAGGCGTCCAACGATGCAATGGCACGGGCCAGTCGGCTCAGTGCTGGCACAAAGTCTTGCAGCTGGTCAAGCAATTCTTCATATAAAAATTTCTCGCGCGCCAAGGCTCGTTCTTGCGCCGACAAGGCCTTGTCTTCAAAGGCCTTGAGCTCGGGCGTGATGAAGCGCTCGGCATTTTTCAGGGTCTGGCGGCGTCGGTAATCGTCGGGCACTTTCGCGGCTTGGCCTTGCGAGACTTCGATGTAAAAACCGTGTACACGGTTAAACTGCACCCGCAAGTTGGTGATGCCGGTGCGGGCTTTTTCGCGGGCTTCGAGGTCGAGCAAGAAGGCGTCGCAGTTGGTCTGAATGTCGCGCAATTCGTCAAGGTCGGGGTCGCAACCGCGGTTGATAACGCCGCCGTCGCGGATCAACGCGGCGGGTTCGTCCATCACGTAGCGGCTCAGCATGGCAGCGCAGGCGGGCGGGGCTTGCAAGTCTTCAAAAATACGCTGCAGCAGATCCGGCAACTCGGGGTGCGAGTTTTGGTTCGGGCTCAATTGCTCGGCTTTTTGCAGCGTGTCGCGCAGCGCAATCAGCTCGCGCGGCCGCACTTGCCGCAGCGCAATGCGCGCGGTGATGCGTTCAACGTCGGTGCTGCCTTTCAAGCGCGCACGCAAAGTTTGTTGCAAGCCGCTGCGCAGCAGGGTGATGGCGTCTAGACGCGCAGCCGCTTGAGCGCGGTCGCGCCTGGGCGACAGCAGCCAGCTTTTCAGCAGGCGGCTGCCCATGCCGGTGGTGCAGGTGTCGAGCAATGAAAAGAGCGTCGGCGAGTCTTCGCCGCGCAGCGTTTGCGTCAGCTCCAAGTTGCGGCGCGTGGTTTGCGGCAACTCAATCATCTCGCCAGAGCGAACCACCTGCAGGCTGTGCACATGGCTGAGGGCGCGGCCTTGGGTGTGTTCGGCATAGCCTAGCAAGGCAGATGCCGCCGCATGCGCCTCGCTGAGGGCTTCAGCGCTGAAAGTAGCCAGTGAAGCCACTTGCAGTTGCGCCAGCAGGCGTCGCACACCCAATGACGCATCAAACTGCCACGCCGGGCGTGCCGTCAACGTCGCGGCATGGCCGGCCAAACCGGATTGACGCAATGCGGTCAGGCGGGCTTCAAAGGCTGGCGTGACGTCAATGTTGTAGACCAACTCGCTGGGGCCAATGCGTGCCACCCAGGCTTCGACTTCATCGCTGGCGCAATGGGCCAGATGAATCTCGCCCTGCGTCACGCTGAGCCAAGCCAGACCGCAGGTGTTGCGGCTGCCTTGGTGCACCGCCAACAAGATAGATTCTGTTTTGTCGCTCAGCAACGCGCTGTCGGTCAGCGTGCCGGGCGTGACCACGCGCACCACTTTTCGCTCGACCGGGCCCTTGCCTGTGGGCTCTCCCATTTGCTCGCAAATAGCCGCCGACTCGCCCAGCTTGATGAGCTTGGCCAAGTAGCCTTCAACGGAATGAAAAGGCACGCCGCACATGCGAATCGGTTCCCCCGCGGATTGCCCGCGCGAGGTCAGCGTGATGTCGAGCAGTCGTGCGGCTTTTTCAGCATCCGCATGAAACAACTCATAAAAATCGCCCATCCGGTAGAACAGCAGTGTGTCCGGATAGTCGGCTTTCAGTCCCAGGTACTGGGCCATCATGGGCGTGTGCTTGCCATTCGCCGCCCCGCCGTCGGCGAGACTGGCGGGTCCGAGGTCGGGTGTTGATGCCGGCGTTCTCACGGTGCGTTAGAGCTTTAAAACGGTGCGTCGGGCAGACTGTCGTTGGCCTTGCTGCTGGCTTGTGATTTACGGCCTTGCAGGGTTTTGGGCTTGTCGGCTGGTGCAGCAGCTTCCGTGGGCTCTGCCGTGTCAGCGGCTTCGACAGCGTCATCTTGCAAGGCTTGACGGACGTTGGCTTTGTCTCCAGCGCCAGCAAATTTGCTGTATTTGCCCAAGGTGGTCACCAGTTGCGCGTAGATGCGTGGGTTGCCGGCGAGGCATTCGCCTTGTTCCAGAAAGTCAGCTTCGCCGGTGAAGTTGCCCACCAAACCACCCGCTTCAGTCACCAGCAATGAACCGGCAGCGACGTCCCAAGGCAGCAGATTACTTTCAAAAAATCCGTCATTGAAGCCGGCGGCTGTGTAAGCCAAGTCAAGTGCTGCCGCGCCTGGGCGACGCACGCCAGCGCACTGGGTCATGACTTCACCAAGCATGCTCAAGTAGGGCTTGAGCTTGTCACCCGGACGGTAGGGGAAACCGGTGCTGATCAGGCATTCTTGCAGGCGTGTGCGCTTGGCAACCCGAATGCGGCGGTCGTTCATGTAGGCGCCACGGCCTTTGGTGGCGCAAAACAGGTCGTTGCGGGTGGGGTCGTAAACGACGGCTTGTTCGATTTTGCCGCGCACGCTGAGCGCGATGCTGACGCAGTAAACCGGGAAGCCGTGAATGAAGTTGGTGGTGCCGTCCAATGGGTCAATGATCCAGACGAACTCTGAATCTTTGGCACCTTGCTCGCTGCCCGATTCCTCCGCCAAGATGCCGTGGCCGGGGTAGGCCGTCAGCAGTGTCTCAATGATGATGGCTTCTGCGGCCTGATCGATTTCGGTGACAAAGTCGTTGGTCTGCTTGGCCGAGACACGAACTGATTCAACATCAAGCGCGGCGCGGTTGATGATGGCGCCAGCGGCGCGCGCAGCCTTGACGGCCACGTTGAGCATGGGGTGGAGATTGGACATAAGCAGTAAGAAAGAGCGGGAGGGCTGCCAGGCCGGTAACCGGCGGGCAGGTGACAATAGCGGCATTTTACGGGGCTTCAGCCCCAAAAGCCCATGAAAACCCGATTTATCCTCATCAACACCAGCCACGCCGGCAATGTGGGCGGCACAGCGCGCGCCATGAAGGTGATGGGTTTCACGGATTTGGTGTTGGTGGCGCCGCGCTGGGCGAACGTGCTGAACCGCGAAGAAACCATTCAACGCGCCAGTGGTGCGCTGGATGTCTTGAAGAACGCCCGCGTGGTCGAAACAGTGGAAGAAGCCCTCGATGGCATCACCCATTTGTGCGCTACGGCGATGACGCCGCGTGATTTTGGTCCGCCCACCGTGACACCGCGCGCGCACTTTGCAGCCTTGACTTCGCCGGCTGCGCAAGACGCCGGTCAGCGTCCTGAGTCGGTGGGTTTTTTGTTTGGCTCAGAGCGCTTTGGCATGCAAAACGAAGACGTTTACCGCTGCCACGCTTGCCTGAGCATTCCGACCGACCCTAATTTTGGCTCGCTCAATTTAGCGGCGGCGGTGCAGTTGATCGCTTACGACTGGCGCGAGGCGCTGGGCGGCTTTGCGGTGCAGTCCGCCACGCCACCAACGCGTCAAGCCGATGCCGCTGAGGTGGCCGGCATGCTCAAACACTGGGAGCAGGCGTTGGCAGAGATTGGCTTTCTGGATCCGCAAGCGCCGAAAAAACTCATGCCACGGCTGAACCAGATGTTCAACCGCGCACAACTCTCCACCGAAGAAATCCATATCTTGCGCGGTGTCGCCAAGGCCATGTCGCAAGCCGCCAACAAGCCAGACGCCGCATTGGCCTCTGTATTGTCCTTAGCGCCAGCGGCCTCATCCGACGCCAAGTAGACTCCACACCATGTTTTCCAGACTCCGCTCCGACGTCCAGTGCATCCTTGAACGAGACCCAGCCGCTCGCACGGCTTGGGAGGTACTGACCTGCTACCCCGGCATCCACGCCTTGCTGTTGCATCGCCGTGCCCATTGGTGCTGGACGCACGGGCTGAAGTGGCTGGGGCGGTTTATCTCGCACATGGCGCGTTGGCTCACAGGCATTGAAATTCACCCAGGTGCCAAGATCGGCAGCTGTGTATTTTTTGACCATGCCATGGGCGTGGTGGTCGGTGAGACCGCTGAGATCGGCGACGGCTGCACGATTTATCAGGGCGTGACGCTGGGCGGTACGTCGCTTTACAAAGGTGCCAAGCGGCACCCAACGCTGGGCCGCAATGTCGTGGTCGGTGCGGGCGCACAGGTGCTGGGCGGCTTCACGGTGGGCGACGGTGCCCGCATCGGGTCTAACGCGGTGGTCGTCAAACCGGTGCCGGCAGGTGCCACGGCGGTCGGCAACCCGGCCCGCATCATTCAGGCTGATGCCGATGTGAAGCGCGAAGAAGCGGCGAGTCAGATGGGTTTTTCAGCTTACGGCGTGACGCAAAACGACGACCCGGTGTCGCAGGCCATGCGCGGTTTGATCGACAACGCTGCAGGGCAAGAGCATCAGATTGCCTTGCTCTGGAAAGCGATTGACAAGCTATCGGGCTCAGCTGCTGCGCCCGGAAAAGATTGCGTGCCAAACGACGCGGCGCGCCAAGAAACTTTTTCAGCCGACAAGCTCAATCAGCTGATGGGCAAGTAAAACCCAGGCAGTTTTTTTAAGCGGTGGGCCGAATGGCTGATTTGGGCCGGAAGGCCTTGCAGACCTCGGTTCGGGTTTCCAGATAAGGTCCGCCGATCAAATCAATGCAGTAGGGCACGGCGGCAAAAATGCCAGGCATCACGCTTTCGCCGGCGTCATTGCGTAGACCTTCAAGTGTTTCCTGTATCGCTTTGGGTTGGCCGGGTAAATTCAAGATCAGGCTCTGGTCGCGGATCACGGCGCACTGGCGCGACAAAATCGCGGTGGGTACAAATTTCAAGCTGATCTGCCGCATCTGCTCGCCAAAGCCGGGCATTTCTTTGTGGCTCACCGCCCGCGTCGCTTCTGGCGTCACATCGCGCAGGGCAGGGCCAGTGCCGCCAGTGGTCAACACCAACGAGCATCCGGCATTCACCAACTCGATCAGCGCGGCGCTGATGCCGGCTTGCTCATCAGGAATCAAACGCGCGTCAAATTCAATCGGGTTGTGTAGCGCACGGGTCAGCCAGTCTTTCAGAGCGGGCAGCCCTTTGTCTTCATAGACGCCGCTGGAGGCACGGTCGCTGACCGAGACGATCCCGATGCGCACCGGCTCAAAACGGTTGGCCTCAAGACTGGACATGCGTCATTTTTTCTTTGACCAGCTGAAAAATTTCGCGGAACGACTTGCCGTGGCGCGGTGCTTCGCCCGGCTTTTCAGGCACGATGTCTTTGCGGGCTTGGCGGATGAGCGCGCGCAGTTGCTGCGAATCGGTGTCGGGGTAGGCGGTCAACCAATCGCTCAGCGCGCCATCTTCAGCGATCAATTTGTCGCGCCATTGTTCAGCCAGGTGCAGCGACAGCGTCAGCTGGGCTGAACCGTTGGCTTGCTCATTGATGGCTTCGCGGATCGGATCAGGGTCGAGCGGACGCATCAGCTTGCCGATGAACTGCATCTGCCGACGCCGTCCCTCGAAGTTGGTGATCTTCTTGCAGTCCTTGATCGCGTCGAGCAGCTTTTCAGGCAGGTCGAGCCGTTTCATGAGGTCTGCGCGTAGCGTCAGCAAGGCTTCACCTAAGGCCTGCTTTTCGTCAGCCTCGGCTTTGAGTTGGGTTTTACTCGGCGGACCGGGCTCTTCAGCCAGAATTTCTTCGGGCTTGACGAAGCGTCCGTTGGACCAATAGCCTTTGATAGTCTTGTTGTTCATTGCAGTCAGTATCATAGCGACCCATGACCCTCAAAACATTGAAGCACTCCCCACGAGACCCCCATCTGATGGCGCAGCCTGAGTCGGGCTTCAGTTATCACCGGGATTTCTTTGAAAATTTGGTCGACAGCGCTCTGTCCCACGCCACCAAAATTGGTGCCACGGACGCGGCGGCCGAGGCCTCTGAGGGTTGCGGTCTGAGCGTCAGTGTGCGCAAGGGCGAACTCGAAAATGTCGAGCGCAACCGTGACAAGTCTTTGGGTGTGACGGTCTACGTCGGCCAAAAACGCGGCAACGCCTCAACCAGCGATTTCTCCAAAGCCGCCATCGAGCAGACCGTTCAGGCGGCCTACGACATCGCGCGCTTCACCGCCACAGACAAAACCTCTGGCTTGCCGGCTGACCGCGATATTTCACGCAAGCACCTTGATCTTGATTTGTTCCATCCTTGGGCTATCAACTCGGCACAAGCCGCAGTGCTGGCACTCGAGTGCGAAGCCGCCGCCTTGAGCACCAGCCGCCTGATCACCAACAGCGAAGGCGCTGGCGTGTCGGCGCAGCAAAGCCATTTTTTCAGTGCGCACACACGTGGTTTTCGCGGCGGTTATGCCAGTTCACGGCACAGTATTTCCGTCTCACCGATTGCGGGTAAAGGCAGCCAAATGCAGCGCGATGCTTGGTACAGCTCGATGCGTGACGCGGCTGACTTGGCCAGTCCCCAGGCGGTCGGCCGTTACGCTGCCGAGCGCGCTTTGTCGCGCTTGAAAAGTCGAAAAATTCCGACCACGCAATGCGCCGTGTTGTTTGAGTCGCCACTGGCATCGGGCCTGCTAGGCGGCTTTGTGCAGGCCATCAGCGGTGGCGCGCTTTACCGTAAGAGCACTTTCTTGCTCGACAGTTTGGGCAAGGCGGCGTTCCCTGCGCACATTGACATCAGCGAAGACCCGCACCTGCTGAAGGGCAAAGGCAGCGCACCCTTCGACGAAGAGGGCGTCAAAACCAAGGCTCGCCAAATTGTCGATGCGGGCATTGTGCAGGGCTACTTTTTGAGCACCTACTCAGCCCGCAAACTCGGCATGCGAACCACCGGCAACGCGGGCGGTTCACACAATCTGGTGATGACCAGCCGTAAGACGCGGGCTGGCGATGACCTCGACGCCATGTTGAAAAAACTCGGTACCGGATTGTTCGTCACCGAATTGATGGGTCAAGGCGTCAACTACGTGACGGGGGACTATTCCCGCGGCGCGTCAGGCTTCTGGGTTGAGAAAGGGCAGATCGCATTTCCGGTGGAAGAAATAACCATCGCCGGTAACCTCAAAGACATGCTCATGGGTATTCAGGCCGTGGGCGCCGACGCCTACAACTACGGTGCCAAAACTGTGGGTTCGATTCTGGTGAACCGGATGAAGGTGGCGGGGTCCTGATATCGAGGCTGGGCAGACTCAGCCCGCCAGCGCAGCCTTCACCGCCGCCGAGACTTGGCCCATGTCAGCCTTGCCGGTCAGCTGTGCTTTGACCGCTCCCATGACCTTGCCCATGTCGCCGGGGCCTGTGGCACCCAGTTCGGTCACGATGGCTTTGACGGCCGCGCTGACTTCATCGGTGCTCATGCGGGCCGGTAGGTAAGCCTGCAGGATCTTCATCTCGGCGGCTTCTTTGTCCGCCAGGTCGGTGCGGGCGGCTTTTTGGAAGGCTTCGATGGAGTCTTTGCGCTGCTTGATGAGTTTGTCGACGATGGCCACCACGGCGACGTCGTCTTGCATCACGCGGTCATCCACTTCTTTTTGCTTGATGGCCGCCAGCAGCAGGCGAATGGTGCCCAAGCGCTCAACGTCTTTGGCCCGCATGGCGGTTTTCATGTCTTCGGTGATTTGTTCTTTGAGCGTCATGGGGAGTCCTTGTGTGTGCCGGTTGGAAGGGCGGGTTATCTCGGATTTTGCGCGTAAAAAAGCCCGCTGGAGCGTCCTCAAGCGGGCTGTGCCGGATGCCGGTGAAGGCTGAACCGATCGAGAATCGATCAGTACAGTTTCTTCGGCAACTGCATGGCGCGAATGCGCTTGTAGTTACGCTTGACGGCGGCAGCCTTTTTACGTTTACGTTCAGCCGTTGGCTTCTCGTAAAACTCGCGGGCGCGCAAGTCGGTCAGCAGACCGAGTTTTTCGATAGTGCGCTTGAAGCGGCGCAGTGCGACGTCAAACGGCTCGTTGTCTTTTACACGGATAGTGGTCATCGATGAATGGATCCAAATGGATGCACCTTCAATTGATCTGATCAGGATCAGGTCA
>Ga0208916_10000225_pt1 | contig 28877 bp, 61 predicted proteins | sample DEB19_08_DNA_5_FD_184523 | JGI IMG/M metagenome (GOLD analysis project Ga0208916, IMG submission 184523) | Aqueous microbial communities from the Delaware River and Bay under freshwater to marine salinity gradient to study organic matter... | ecosystem: Environmental > Aquatic > Marine >... | reverse complement strand
CCGGGACGACCCGGGAGCCTTGTAGGCACTCGGGCCTCACGGCTAGGGGCTAGGGGCGTTCTCTCGCAGTGAGGTGCGAGGGGCGCCCCTTTTGCTTGACAAAAGTGGTTCAAAGTGGTTCACTATGAAAATTGAAAAATTAAAAATCAACGTCTGTAGCATGACCATTCGGACGCTGTTGCCCCCCTGCCATAAAAGCCCCTACACCTTAGGGACCGCGACAACCTACTGACTACCTGTTGCTGCGGCGCTGGTCCACCGGGCTAGCAGACTTGCACCGCGCTACATAGGACTAGGCGCTAGCCTTGACACGCTAGCGATATGTCCGACCGAACACGGCCCTAATTCCCCTTTTGGGGGCCGCTACAGGTATGCTCTTTTTCAGCCCAGTCGGGGCAAAGTAAAGGAATATGCAGGCTTGTTGCTGCATATTGTTGCCGCTTAGGGTTATACCCGATGATAGCGCGCCTAGAATGGTTCTAGGTGGAAAACAAAACGTATAGGCTGCGTTGGTTTAATCCGCGCCTATATAGCACCAGATTAAACCCGCTAATAAGCGAATAACCGACAGCCCTAAATCAGACTGATATTGCGCCGCATGTATGCGCCGCTATTGGAAAGGTTAAAAGGGATAGGGGAAAGCGCGATATGGCCTAAGCTAAATCACTAAACAATCAAAACGGATTTAGTTTCGCAGGCATTGTGCCTATTTTGTAAACCGCTAATTGCTTAGGGCTCGGGAAAGCCTAAGGCTAATTGTGGCAAGCAAAACAGAAACTAATTCAAATAGCGTTTAGCTTATAGGCATTAAATCAATGCCTATTGTGGTAAACACTAACGTTTATCTTAAAATCAACTGGAGTAAATACAATGGCAACTGTTCTTAAAACTGTCACGGCTTATTGTGGCAACTGGAAAAAACATGCGATCAATGGCTTGCCAATGGTCAAACTGGCAATTCAGCATGTTGCAGCGCATGGCGATTATTCCCCGCTTGTGCATCTTCGCTTGATCGACTCTGCACCAGTGCAGAAACAAATTGAAATGATTGCGGCGGCCTTTGGCCTTAAATTCATTGCAGACAGCAAGGAAAACGGCCAGAAAACCACGCTTGGCTTCACTATCGCCTTGAAAGGCAATGGGAAATTGCTTGGCATGGCTCTGGATGAAACGGCAATGGCCAAGCTTGATCGGCTGATTTCAGAGCGGGCGGCGCTTGGCGGGAAGGATACCGCTGATACGTTCAATTATGCAAATATGGATGAAAAGGCGGCGGCGGACAAGGCCAAGGCTGAAAAGAAGGCCGAGAAAGAAGCCGCGCAAGCCGCTGAAAAGGCTCAAGAAATCGAGGGCGCAAAGCGCGCCGCAAGTGTCGATGATATTGTGGCATGGTTCGCGCTCAATATCGAGAAGATGGGCGGGAAGGACCTGGCACGCTTCAACGGGCTTGTTAGCGCAGAAATGCTGCGCCGGGAAAGCATCGCGGCGGCGCACAAGCGGGCGCCCAAGCTCAAAGCAGCATGATCGAGGGGGGCGCAAGCCCCCCTTTTTCTTTTTTGTGTGCGCCCGCGCACATCTCATGTGCGTTTCTGCAGAAAAACTCTCTAGGAACGCGACCCCCTGGCATTTCAAAATCTTGTGTGGAATTATGATCTGGATCGTTCTGACCCTCGGAATTGGCCTCCAAGGCTACCTAATTTGGCGCGACGAAACTGAAAAACGTTTTCAGGAACGTAAGGCGCGCGCCTCGCGCCGAGTTGCAAAAAGCGAAAAGTGAGGCGCTAGAGATCACAAATGTGTGAGAACTAGGATCTAGGGGCGAGGGGCGAGGCCCCCGCCAATCCATACAAGATCTGTGGAAAACCACAATCGGTGGTAGGGCCGGAAGGGTATTCGGTGCCTCTGGCACTACCGATAGTGGTCCTAATAACTTGTGTGGACAAAGTGGTATTTTCTATTTCATCAGACTTATGGACTTCAGTGAAGTCCCAATACCTTAATAAGAATAATTTCCTTATATGTCCACACAAGTTATTTGTCAAATTACTATATCTTGTGCCTAAATCCGCCCCTCGCGCCTCGAACCTACCACCTAATGTGATTCGTCTGGGGCCTAGCCCCTCAACCCCTCGCGCCTCTCTCCAAGCCCCAAGAGACTTCAGTGAAGGAACTACCCAATGTCCATCAAAGCCTTTATCATCTGCTTCCCGAACCACCCCCTGAGCCAAATTGCCCTCTTCGAACTGGAGCTGAGACTCGCATGCAACTCGAAAAACTCCTGAAGCGGATAAATTCCAAGATCACCACCCAACCGAACGGGTGCCAGGTCTGGACTGGATCCACCACCATCTCGGGCATGAAGCCCAAACTGGTGCGCAATCACCAAGGCCAGCCGAACATATCCCCGGTCTATCGGCACCCTCGGTCCCGCATCACCTACGAGGGCAAGACCATGCCCGTGGAGCGCCTGCTCTACACCCTGGCCAATCCAACGTCAGGCCCCTTCAAGGTCCGCAAACTGTGCACAACCCCGCTTTGCGTGAACCTCGACCACCACAGGTTTGCCCCGCAGGGCCATTCTGCGGGCCTCTGGACGCTGGAGGAGGCCATCGAGCTGGTCACCCTCTACAAGGCCAACAACCCGGGCCTGTGGGACCCCTCCCACACGCTGCTGTGCGAACTCCCCCCAGACCTCCTGAAGGAAGCCCGAGATGCCACAACCATCGCTCTCTGAAACCACCGCATTCGTGCGCCAAGCCTACTACGCCCTCGGCAAGCACAGCACCTACGACCACACCATCCGGGTGCTGAACTACCTGCCGCCCAACGCCACAGACCAGCAGCGCTACATCGCCCTGCTGCATGATGTCCTTGAGGACACCCCCCTCAACATCGACCAGTTCTCGCTCCCGATCCGCGCCGCCGTTGAGCTCCTCACACGCCGCAAGCCAATGACCTACCCGGAGTATATCGACCGGCTGATCCAATCCAAAAACCGCGATGCGATTATCGTTAAAATCGCCGACAACACCGATAATACCGATACCAAACGAATGATGATGCTCAACGCCTTCAAACAGAAGGCCCTGCGTGAGCGCTATGCTGGTCTAATTCCACGCTTGCAGAAGGCCCTCACCCAATGCCCCTGATCCGGTCAGTGGAATTGGGCGAGGGCCGAGTTACGGCCACCATTTCCTGTTATCTCCCCGCACCGTAAAAACAGAGCCCCCGGCCCGCGCGCACCTCCACGATGGCCCCGAGTTCCAGACCGACCTCACCAAGGCGTTCAAACGCCTAGCAAGGACATACCATGCTGACACATTCACAAGCGCGTAACGCAGCCGAGGCCCTGTGGGGTCGAGGCGGCACCCAATCGATCCCCACCAAAACCCCCGGCGCGTTCTATTTCAGCTGTTCCAGCCATGGTGGCTTCATCATCGACGGCACCGTGCACCCCAATCTCCCCGAGGCCAAAGCCGTCTATGGCTCGGCCGTCACCGTGCCCTCCGGCCGCATCGTCAAGTTCCGTCCGCCCAATTCCCGGCGGACCATGTCCTATCGTCCGCCCCTCCAGATGCTGATCGACGACTACCCGATCTACTACCTCGAGGAGGACGTGGATTGGTGCCTGGCTGTTATCCACCTCGGGATCTGGCCACACCGGCTTTCCGAGGCCCAGCGGGTCCACCACGAGTGGCTCTCGCCCGTGCCCATGGCCAAGCGCAAGCTCCGGGCCGATGCCCGGGAAAACGGCGACCCAGACCTGATCACGTGGGCTAACCGCGACGGGTATGGCACCGCCGACGGCCAGTTCCACTCCCCCCTCCCCCCAGGCTATTCAGCCTCGAACCCCCCATGGAGATCCTATTATGTCGCTCAACCCTGAAGTCCAGGAATACCTCGAAAACGTCCAAGCCGTTGTTTATGCTACGAATTTCGAGCGCCATTGCCTCTGGGAAAAGAACCGGCCACACTCGTGGGTTGGGGCGCTGCATGGCTATGGCCAGAGCCTCGAGGACAAGACTTTCATCGGCCTCTACACCGTGCTGGTGCAGGGTCGCAAGATCCTGTTCATCGACGCCACCTCCACCAAGGTAAACTGGAACACCATCGACATCTGGGTCAAAACGCACCTCCCGGATGCCAAGACCACTGATGCCCAAAATTTCCACGCGGTGCTGATGTGAGAACTCCTTTCATCATCCTCAGCCTCGTCCTCGTCTTCGTGGCCTGGACCCCGACCCTCGCAGTCAAGATCTGCGTCGGCGCCGACAACACCATCGAGAACCGCATCGATTGCACGCGGTCAGTTTATGGAAATCTGCCATGAAGGACGTTTCCCCCACCGCAGCGGTCATCATGATGGCAGTGCTGATCGCTACTACCCCCATGGCCCCCGACCACCGTCCCTCTCCTCCGGTCTGCACCCAGGCCGTTGAGTAGATAACCCCCATGAAACCAGAGCCCACCCCCGAAGAACTCGAGGCCCTCCAGGCTTTCAAAAAGCTCTATGGCCCCCACTGGAAAAGCTATCTCCGGGCCGCATGGGCCGGGGAAACCTACCGGGGTGTGCGCCCCAATGACAGCGACATCCGCAACCAACACGGGCCGACTTGGCTCCATTACCTGAGGCTTCCCCTATGAACCACAAAAACCTCGCCCTCCTCCGTGACACTCTCCTCGCCCTGCCTGCCGACATCAATTTCGATATGGACACAGGCTACCACCGGGGCATCTGTGGCACCGCTGCGTGCATCGCCGGGGTCTGCTATGCCCTCCAGCCCAAGCCCGAGGCCCACCCCGGCTGGCCGACTGTTCGACACACGGCCCTCAAGTGGCTGGGCCTCCCCGTCAGCGAACGCAATTTCGGCATCGGGCATGACCTGTTCGACTACGACCTCGCACCCAAAAACTGCACCCCGCAACAGGCTGCCATCGCAGTCCAAAACGTCATGGAAGGACGTGCCCCATGGTAAACATCCCCCACCCCTGACCATCGTCTAGGCAGTTACCTGCCCAACACCGTCATCACCCCCGCAACCATCCGGCGCTTCATCGCAACTGGAGAAATCTCATGGCAAAGCCCCTCCTGAAGGTCAACCGGGTCTATCAAACTCCCAGTGGACCCTTCACCTGCATCCATACCCACAAGAACCTGGCTTGGATGGTCCACCATCTGAACTACCCCCATGCGGCCTATGTCTGGGACCGCAACACCGGCAAGTCGATCTCGCTCAACCCTGATTATGACGTGATCCTGCCATGAAGGTCGGGGACATCGTCAGGCTGAAGCACGGCCAGATGCCCATGCGGATCCACAAGGTCCAGCAGGGGCGGATCTGGGCGATGTATCTGCACACCGTCTGTTACCCCGCCCAAGGCCGCCCACAGGGCGACTTCGTCCCCTATGAAACCCCCAAGGAGAAAGCCCCCATCATGACCAATCCCATCTTCCAGACCCTCGCCGAACCGACCCGCTACGGCACCCAGATCGCCACCGACAGCCAAGGGCGCATCGTCCTCGAGATGAAGGGCACGCCCTCCACCGTCGAGGCCTTCGAGCCCAGCGCAATCAAGGAGGTCAAGCCCTACACGATCAACACCAATTCCGCTGCCTTCACCACCACCGAGGGCCGCGTCAAAATCGGGGATCTGCTGGTCATCGGCGACAAGATCCAGCGCGTCACCAAGCTGGACACCGAGGCCAACAACGCCCCGATGCTGCCTGAAAAGCTGCATCGCCTCGTGACGGTCGAGGTGTAACATGACCCTGCTCGTCACCGGCTATGCCACCAAAAAAGACCTGAAGGCCTCGATCGGCCAGCCCCTCAAATACATGGAGACCAGCATGTTCGGGCCGGAATACAAATCCACCGGCTCGTTCGCCGTGGCCCGCCGCCCCCACCTCTTGGGGGGCGGCCGGGAGTTCTTTGCAACGGTCGTCATGAAAGACAACCTCATCGAGAAAGTGAGCTAACCATGAAAATCCAATTTTCCGCATGGGAGATCGAGGAGATCTCCGCCACCGGCTTCGTCACCGCCTTCCCGCCGAAACACACGATCCCCAATTCCGAGATCCTGGAGGTGAACACCCTCAAAGAGCTGCTCGACGCGCGGGCCGAATACATCAAGACGGTGCCTGACCATCTGTGCATGCAGATCTACACCCGCCAGATCGGCCGCGACCGAGCGGTGTCGGGCTTCAAGAAGCTCAACACCCCGACCATCAACCCGGAGATCGCCCGTGTATGATCTGTCCAAGATCCCCCGGCACATGCACGCCAACCTCCTCGGTTGGATCGAGCATGGCACGCCGCCGGGGCGCTTCCTGTCCGCGGTCATCGAAAACGATCTGTTCAGCGCGGTCACCCGCGCTGACAGTGAGAACCTCGCCGCCCTCTACCACTGGGTGATCTTCTTCCACAACCAAGCCCCTCCCGGATGTTACGGGCCGGGGGCGCTCAAAACCTGGAAACAGACATGATCCACATCCCCCTGTATCAGTTCCACGAACTCTCCCCCAAAGCCCAGGAGAAGGCCCTGGACTGGTATAGGGGGGTCTCCCAGTTCGAATATGATGGCGTCTACGAGGACTTCATCAACATCTGCAAAATCCTTGGCGTGACCCTGAAGCACCGCCCCGGCCGCCACCCCTGCATCTGGTTCTCCGGCTTCGCCTTTCAGGGCGACGGGGCCTGCTTTGAGGGCTACTACCACTACGCCAAGGGGTCCGTTGCCGCGATCAAGGCCTATGCCCCGTTGGACACCCGCCTGCATCAGATCGCCACCGACCTCGCCGCAGCGCAGCGTCCGTATCTGTATCGCCTCTCGACAAAGATCGAGCATCAGGGGCACTACCACCATGAATATTCGATGCAGTTCGACGGGCCCGACAGCCTCGTCGAACCGCTCCGAGATCTCGCCCGCTGGCTCTACCGCCAGCTCGAAACCGAACACGACTATCAGAACTCCCGCGAGGCCATCGCCGAGGTCATCGAGGGCTATTTCACTCAGGAAGGAGTGCACATCCATGTCACTGAACCTCAACAAGAAGGTTGACCCCGCCAAACTCCGCGAGGCCTACAACGCTGCCTGGACCGAGGCCCACAACGAACTGCGGCTCCGGGCGCCCGACTTGGCCCCGGTCATCGAAAAGGCCTTTGCCGCCTCCGATCTTGAGGTGCTGACCCGCTTCGGCCACACCCGAGTGTTCGAAAACATCAACGTGGCCTGCTACCAACCGGGCCTGCGTTATGTGTTTTTCAGCGTCCCGTTGACCCGTCTCGTGGTCGCCCCCAGCCAATACAGCATGGCGGCATTGGAACCCGACTGGGAGAACGATCCCACCATCAGCGCCGAGGCCCGGGCGCACCATGCCTCCAGGGCCCACACCCGGGTTCCCCAAGAGTTCAACGACTTCTTCATCGAGGGCCTCAAGTTCCGCGCGGACTACGAGGCCGAGGGCAAGATCGTCGACCAAGCCAAGGGCAAACTGTGGGGCGAGGTTCTGCCCTATCTCCCTGTAACGAAAGGAAAATTGCTGTGAACACTGAAATTCTCATCCAGACCAAGGAATGGCTGCTGGCCGGTGCCCCCGGGTACAACTTCGACATGTCGGTTATCTACGACCATACCGACTGTGGCACCACCTGCTGCATTGGGGGTTATATCGCCAAGGCCCTCGACCCGAGTTTCGATGGCTTCGATGCCCTCTGGGTGGCCGAGAACCTCTTGGATCTCCCCCCGGGAGTGGCCAATGCCCTGTTCTACCCGGACGAGGGCTTTGACGGACAATACCTGAAGCTCCCCGAGGGCCGGTTCTATTCGAACATCACCACCCAAGAGGCAGCACAGGCTGTCCAGAACGTCATCGACCACCAAGACCCCCGGTGGCTGGAGGTGCTCAGTGCTTAACGTCCCCGGCATGTCCGAGGCCCAAGTCCAGCTGGTCCTCGATCACATCAAAAAGCCCTTGTCGACCAAGCCGATCCTGTCCTGTTGGACCGACCTGATCCTCTATCTGCATGGCACGATCGGGCATTCCCCAACCGAGCTGTTCCATGTGCTCTATCTGGACCGCAAGAACCGGCTGATTTCAGACGAGACCCTCGGCCGGGGCACCGTCGACCACGTCCCGGTCTATCCCCGGGAGGTGGCCAAGCGGTGCCTGCTGCTCGACGCCTCGGCGGTGATCTTGGCTCATAATCATCCCTCAGGCGACCCAACCCCCTCGGACTCTGACATCTCGATGACCAAGGAGATCCAGAAGGCCCTGAAGACCCTTGGTATTGTCCTGCATGATCATGTGATAATTGGTGCCAGTGTTGAGTACAGCCTCAGGTCCCACGGGAACCTCTAGGTCACCAAAAGAAACCCTAGAAGTCAAAGGCCCAAGTTGATATGCGAAGAGGACAAGTGTGCAACCACTCGTCCTCTTCTGATCATCACCGAAGGTCTAGTTCGACAATGACTGAGAAATCCCTATCCAAACCCTCACCCTTGCGCAAGTGGACACTTGAAGCGCTCACGATTGAGGCTGCGAAATATCCCACCCGAGTAGCCTTTAGCAAGGGCCACCAAGGAGCTTATCGGGCAGCAATAGTACACGGTCACCTAGATCAAGTGTGCCAGCACATGCAGGCTTTGAAAAACTACTGGACGACGGAGTCCATCGCTGAGGTGGCCCGAGGTCATACCTCAAGGGCTAGTTTCCAGGAGCTTTCCTCCCCTGCCTATCAGGCGGCATTAGCTCGGGGGATCGTGGACCAAGTCTGCCAGCACATGGAACACAAATACATCTATTGGACCCCAACCTTGCTGACCGGGGAGGCGAAAAAGTTCGAGTCCCGGGTTGAGTTCTATAGAAAATCTTCGAGCGCCTACAACGCAGCTCGGCAGAAAAACCTGTTGGACCAAATTTGTCAACACATGGCCCCTTTAGCCAGACTGTCAGACTCAGTCTATTTCTGGGAGGCCCCTTCCTTAGGTATACACAAGTTTGGGATGTCCACCGCCGAAGCTGGGAACCGTCGAATTATTCAAGTAGCCCGACGACTTAACATTGTCCCAAGGCTTATAGCCAGGGTTAAGGTTCAGTCCCCCCGCAAAGTAGAGCGGCAGCTTCTCTCCCTAGGCTCCCCGGTGGCCTTTGACACGAGCTTCAATGGATCGACGGAATTTCGTAGGCTGACTGCCTCAGAGATTTTATCGGCCCTTAGGATCCTCCATCAGTCTGCCATCTAACCTCAACCCTCTTCCAAGGAGAACCCCATGCTGAAAATTGAAATCGACACCAGCAACGACGCCTTCCAACCCGACCCCGCCCCCGAGGTCACGCGGCTCTTGCTGGTCGCCACCCATCGGGTGTTCAGAAACAACACTCCCAATGGCAACCTGGTTGATGCCAATGGCACCACCGTGGGGACTTTCAGCTATGGCCCATGAGTTCTTCCTCCGTGCTATCAACGAGACTGAGTACTGGGATAAGGAATATCTGGCCCCTTACAACGTCCTCGCAGCCTTCGGGGTCTACCTGATCAAGAACGGGGAACGGACCCACATCTGCTCGATGACGCCCAGCTCCTGGGGCGTCTTCGTATCCAACGAGTTTGTCCTCGAGGATCCCGAGGCTGAGCAACCCGACGGGCTCTTCATCTCGGATGATAACTCGGACTACTTCAGCTTCACCCCCCACAACCCCGACAATCCGCATCACTCCCCGATCTTCAAGATCGACGGTCGGTTCTCCAACGAGAAGGCCTGGGTCATGGCCGAGGAACAGGCCCGCACCAGCCCCTACTTTCCGATGATCCTAACCCATAGCAATTTCCTAGCGCATGAGCTCCTCATGCAGAACAAAAGGCGGGCCGAGAACCGGCCCCTGAACGAAGGATTATTCGCATGAAAATCTGGGCCGTCTCCGTCTACAGCGACATCCATCTGTTCACCAACGAGCACGACTATGACTTGTTCATGGACGTGCACTACGCCCGGATCTGGGAACAGAACATGGGGGAAATCATCCACCCCTCATGGCCCGCCATGAAGGGCATCCTGACCGGGGAGAACATCCCTGATGAGGAGTTCCCAACGGTCCATATCCAGGATCTGGTCGTCCCCCCGGATCCCGAAGAGGCCTTCGGCTGCCTGTATACTTACACAGATCTCGCCGATCACCTCGACGGTCAGGACTATGACCGTGCCACCCTCGAGGAGTGGGTCAAGCAGGAGCGGGGCAAGATCGAAGGCGCCATGGCGGAGGTTGTGGCACAAAACATGCCCGACGATCTGATGGATCCGGGGGCCTACTGGCGCTGGGATCAGACCGGGGATTACAAAGAATGGGCCAAGGAGCAACGCAAATGAACATTGTTGGACACCGCAGATGGCGCCAGACGCTGATCGACTGCTACGGATCGGTGGAGGCCTTCGATGATGCCCAGTCCGTCCGCATCATGCTCCGCTTCCTCCACCAGAAGCTGACCGAGGAACTCGATTTCCGGAAGACCCTGGAGGAGCACCCAGAGGAGCTGGCCCGTTGGACCGAGCACAGCGACCCTGAGCTGGCCGATGCCCGCACCTACGTCAAAGAGCTGGAGGACTGGCTCAATGCTCGAGGCCTATCACTATAAGCTCCCGGTCGATCCCACCTATCGGTGGCAGACCAACGATGGTCTTCGTCTCCGCCCCACGGAGATGAAGACCCCCCATCTCTACCACACGGTGTGCATGCTCTGGCATCATACCATGCCCCCGGATGCCGAGCTCCATCCACACAAAAAGTGGCGGCTCGGCCCCCGCTTCACCGAGGAATTTACCCGCATCTCCATCGCAGCCCTGCTGATGGAACTGCTGACCCGAGACCGGACCACCTACCACTGGCCCACGATCGAGAAGATGTTCCTCTACCTGAAACGCAATCAGAACCGGCTCGACAAGGGGCCATTAAGGATCACCAGTGAGCATCCAACTGACAATCCCCCAAATGCTTGACGTGCTTGTCGAGCAGGGACACCCGCGCGCCGAGGGCCTGATCGAGACAGCTGTCCAGCTGGCCTTGACCCTCGGCGCGCTGATCAAGGAGATCGTCCCCGGCGTCGATTTCCAGATCGAGAACGTCGACATGTGGGACGGCGAGATCATGGTGGGTTTCTCCGGCCCTGGCCCCCTCCCCGAGGCCCTCAAGGGCTATGACGATGAGGGCTGGGAATGATCATCGAGATCCCACCCCACCCCGAGCACCTCTACGTCCATGTCTTCGAGCCGATCAAGTGGCTGGTCTCGGATCGGATCCCCCCGAGCTACGGGGTATTCTTTCCGGCGCAACCTGAGCTCGAGGTATATGAGAGCAAGGGCTTTATGTCCGCGAAGTCCAAAAGCCCGCCCCCTGTGGGCTACATCGGCGACGTCAAATGGCCAACGATCAAATGGGACTTCGACGTCCTTGAGATGCAGAACCTCCCCCGCGACAACTATTTCCGTGGGAAGACCTTGCGCCTCGAGGTCGAACCATTCCGAGCCCGGGGGCTCAACCTCATAAGGCTCAAGAAAGTATGGGTATGCCTATGAGCCTCACCACAGCTGAGATCGAGTCCACCAAACCTCTGGCCTATGCCCCGAGCACTTACACTCAGGGCATGGCGACCTACCCCTGCTTCACGATCCTGTTTGCAGGGGGCCTGACCAACACCTCCAACTGGTGCTTCCCCGGAGGGCAGAGCGCCCGCCGCAGTATCCAGCGGCTCTATGGGGACATCCTGGAGGTCAACCTCGCTGACTTGGCGGTGATCGCTGCCGAGTTCCAAGCTGCAAACCCTCAGACAAGGTATTGACCATGAAAATCGTAATGCTCCGCCTCGAGATCGAAGACACGGAACTCGAACAGGCCCACATCGAATACACCAAGGAGCGGGGGAAGCCCGCACCCTCTGACCTGAGTGCTGTGGCGCACGACATCCAAAGGTTCTGCTACGATGATGGGTTGATGCACGGATCCTTCCAAGTGCTGAGCGTCGAACCAGCATGAGACGTAAGAGCCACACCCGTGCCTACGAGGTCACCATGACAGTGCACCTCGTCCCTTGGGCCAACGTCAACGACGTGAAGTCTTTGATCGAGGATCTCCAGTGGGTCGGGGGCTGCCGCGACCCCGGCGAGGCCACTTTCGAGAGCCTGACCCCCTCCGAGATCAGGATCAAACGCAACAAACTGAAGGACCGAAAACCATGAAAATCGCAACGCTGATCCTCTCGGGAACCAAGATCAAGATCGGTTACCTCGCCGAGAGCGATCCTGCCGAAAACTCGGTCTGGTTTGAGACCGACGAGCAGGCCGAGGCCACTTATATGACCCGTCAGGAAGCCCGCCTCCTGATCGTGGCGCTGGAGACAGCCATTGCTGAAGCCCAGTGACCTCTACGCCAGTAAGCACTTCCATCAGCTGAACAACGCTCAGTTCGTGAAAGCTTTTTCGGACAAGAAGTTCTGGTGGCCCAACCGGGAGAAGGCTCCGTGGCAGCTTCAATCGAAATCCATTGGGGGGCTGCTGCTGAACTTCTACCCCCACCTGCTGAAAGCCCATGCCGATGGCGACAAGTGCGTCGTCGGCATCCGAGCCATGCAGGAGCTGTTCCTGCTGGAGGACATCTCTCTGATTGAGGACGACCCATGAAAACCGACTGGACCTACAACGGCGACATCGACCTGCGCCATGGTGGCTTCTACTGGAAGCCGCTCTACGATGACCGCGTCGAGGCGGTTGATGTCTTCTCCTACCCCGAGGACGAGGACAACATCTTTCGACTGGTGAGCGACAGCATCTATATGCCCCGCGAGAAATATGACACCGCCCTCGACACTTGCGGCTATCGCTGGGTGGAAGGCACGATCGTCGATTGCCTCGGGGAGGTTCATACTGATCCCCTGCCCCTGCTCGTTGACGCCTTCAAGGCCTACTGGGGTCTGAACGACACCAGCCAGGTGTTCAAGATCCAGATCGGTGGCCCCCGCACCCACCCCTACGACTACCGCATCGCCCACAACGCAAGCCTCCGTCGCTTCGTTGAACGGGAGTTCCTCTGATGGCCTACTACGTCGACATCGGCACCGAGATGTTCATCGAGGTGGACAAGATCTCCGAGGCCCGGGAGGTCGCCGAGCATGCCTTGGAAGCGGCCCGGGACTTCTATCGCCGCATGGGCTGGGTCCCCTTCTGGGGGCGCTGCCTCGAGATCCGCAGGGGGAAGGCCAACCTGCGTGTAGGTCGCCATGGCAACACCACCGAGGGTCTCAATCAGATCATCGTCCAAGCGACCAAGACCTACGAAATCCTCTACTTCAACCCTCATGGAGAAAAATCATGACCACCTATCGCCTCGGGTCAGCCCCGATGATCTATTCCCCCGGCATCGTCCGCATGGCCCAGCACGGCTACAAGGATGACCCGGGGTTCTTCAAGAACCTGCTGGTCACCACATTCCCAACGGTGCCCCCGCAGGCGTTGACGGCCCTTCTGCAACAGCGCTGCCCCGAGCGCATCGAGGGGGAGACCCTCATCTTCGACGCCTATGTCGAAACCGATCCGACCCTCGAGACTGAGGAGGAATACTGGGAGGCGCTGGAGTGCATGCCGCCGGCGCGCTTCGGCCGCGCCCATGGCATGGAGATGTTCCACATCTGTGAGCACCTCGACGGCAATCTGGTGAACTGGCACGTTGCCTACAAGGGCAAGCACTACCAGTTCAACGCCGACTGCAACGTCAACACGACCTATCTGGCCGAGCTCGTGAGGAGTGCAGCAGCATGAAGATCTGGACCATCGTGATCAACGACGACTTCTCCGGCTTCGAGCCGGAGATCCACTTCGGGCGGGACTCGGCCGAGGGCGCGGCCGAGATCTGGGTGATAACCGCCTGGGACCGCTGGCTGGAAAACCCCTATCCAGACGTCCCTTGGCGCGAGGCCTATGATCTGCTGTGCCAGACCGTGGGGTTCATGGACACCATCGTCCTCACCGAGCACGACATCAGCGGCCATCCAGCGGCCTCCCAGGCCCGCGGCGCGCTGAACAACTGCGCCGCCGAGATCAACCAGCTGGCTGACCTCACCAACCTTCAGGAGGATGCTGGCGTCCTTGATGCCCTCCTCGACGTCGAAACCGCATTGGAGATGCTCAAATGAACCCCTATACCGTCTTGCTGATGCTACCGAGCGACTGGCGGTCGGATCAGCCCTGCGCCGCCGACGAGGTGATCCGGATCTATGTCGAGGCCGAGAACCCCGTCACCGCGATCGGCGCCGCCTACATCGCGCTGCCCTCCGCGATGCCGGATGAAGAGGTCGTCGCCGAGGACTTTTCCCCCATCGCCGTCTATGCTGGCCACCACTTCGATCTGCACCAGTCATGAACAAAGCAACCCGCACCAAGATCCAGAAATACACCATGAAGACCCTGACCGAGCTGTTCGGGCCACCACGAAGTGACGAACACTGGATCATCCCCTATGGCGCGACCGGTGGCACGGTCTCGATCTGGCCGATCTTCGACGACACGCCTTGGCTGGCGTGTCGGCTGAGCAATCCGATCCATGTCCAGCCTGACGGCTACAAACGCCCCCAGGCCGAGCTGGATTGGCCCTCCCAGTTCACCTACCCCTCTGGCAAGCACAACATGCACAGCTGGAAGGGGATGACCTTCGAGGAGTGGGAGCTCGACTTCGTCGGGCACCTGATGTCCATCACCGCCCCCGGCAGCGCCGAGCGGGCCAAAGTTGAAAGGCTGACCTTCAATGTCAATCAAAACTGAATTGTTCCAGCCGGTGCTTGACTGGCTCGAGGCCGGGGCCCCCCATGATCGGAATATCGGCTTCAACATGGGCCAGTTCATTGAACCGGACGCCCCTGATTTCAAGGACGACGACTGTGGCACCGCTTGCTGCATCGCCGGGGCCATCGTGCAGTTCAATGAGCTGCCAGGGTACGGACAGACCGATGCAATCGCGGAGATCTTCCAGCTGGGCGAGTTCCCTGGCATGACCAAGGATCAGTCGCTTCGTCTGTTCTTCGCGGCAGATCGCCTCAAGGAACCGAACGAGCACGGTAAGGTCTACCCGAACACCGGAGCGCTTCTCGGCCAAGAGGGGCTTTACGGGGTCACTGCCGAAGACGCTGCCCGGGTATTGGGCGTCTTCCTCGAGACCGGGGAGGTGGTCTGGTCATGAAGATCCTTGTCGAGTACACCATTGACCCCGCTGAGATCGAGAAGTCTCGAGCACAGTTCCACGACCACGCGCCGCTTTCAACTGAGGTGATCTTTGCCGATGATCTCCAGTCCCATGCCCATGACGGCGAGGGCTGTCTCTACGGAAACTTCATTGTGCGATCAGTCCAGAAAGACATGGGCCTCAACCAAGCGCTCGATGAGTTCTCGGTCATGGATGCCGACGAGGTGGAGCCCCCACCAAACCTCACCGGCTGGTTCGCCGTCGTCGATGAGAGCGGCATCAACGCTTACTTTTCCACGCAACAAGCAGCGTTCCGGCACCGCCTGGACCTGATCAACAGGAGACTGAACGGATGAAAACCTTCAATGTCATCGTTACCCACGACACCACCGAGAGCACAACCGTGACCCTCGATGCCCCCGATGGGCAGGCGGCGATCGACGCCGCTCTGGAGCTCGTCCGGATGGACCCCAACGACCTCAGCTGGGCTCAGGACGACACCCCGAATGCCAGCAGCGACCCCTATGTTACAGACGTGAGCGAACAATGACCTTGTGAGTGCCGTGGGCGCATCAAGCAACTGACCGATGCCGCCGATCGCGGCTTCGACTTCGACACCCTAGAAGGGCCGTGCTGTTACGGCCCAGGGTATGCACCGGGACCATAATCATGAAACTCTGGACCATTTTGAACGGCGATGATGTTGAAGTCTGTCTCTCCAAGGATCAGACCGAGGGCGCGGAGGGATCCGTCATCGAGCACCAGGTCAACGTCGACTTCCTCGAGGGCCTCGACCTCGCCCAGCTGCGCGAGTTCCTCGGCCTGCAGCACGAGTACGTCTTCGAGGTCACGGTGGAAGTACCGATCCTGGCTCATGACGCTGTGGAAGCACAGCAGATCTTCGACGCCCGCAAGGACAAGGCAAAGCTGGTGTTCGAATGAGCCCGCTCGAGCAGTCCATCACCGGCATGGTGACCCAAGACGCCTTGGCAGCTGGTTACACCATCGGCGTCTGGGACGGTGAGGACACCCAGTATCGGGGCATTGACCCCGCCGAGATCATGCTGGCCACAGCCGTGACCGATGAGACGATCTACTATTTCTACGAAGCCGGGTCGAAGCGCCCCTTCGGGTATGTCCTCTTCATCCACGGCAACGAGGAGGATGTGATCAGCAACTGTTCAACCGACCCCCGTGTGGGGGCCATTCTGGAAAGGGCTATGAATTATGTTCAGAGTTAAAGCTGAGGTGACGGTCACCTACATCTACGATGTGGAGGCCGAGAGCCCTGAAGAGGCCATTGCCCTCGTCGAGGACGGCGAGGCCGATGACTGCATCGAACACGACAGCAGCACACCCCGGGCCGTGGAATACACGCTCCCGGGGCAGATGGGATGGAACCGGATCAATGTTTGAAAACCTTACCCCGCAAGAGCAGGCCGACACCGTCTGGCCGATGACCGACACCCTGCGCATGGAAGCGGTCATGTGCCTCTGGGAAGCGGTCCTCGATGGAGACCTGTTTCCTGAATACCGTGATGACAATGGTGCCGTCGCCCTGCGCCACACGGTCATGACCCTGGCCGACCCGCTGCACCTGGGCTGGACCCTCGTCAACAAGGACCTGATGTGCCCATTCGACTGGGAGTATGTCCCATGGTTTCTAACCAACTGCGTGGATGCCCGAGATGGCACCCTCTTCCCCAACTGGATGGAGATCTGTCGTGCAACTCGATAAGCGCGAACACAACACGGTCATCGCAGCGCTGCGCTTCTGGCAGCGCCGCGCCGACCCCCGAGACCCCGAGATGGAAATCGCCACCGAGGAGTGTGAGCCCCTCGGCGACGACGAGATCGACGCCCTGATCGAAAGGATCAACCAGTGAACCTGCCAGCAATCCGAGCGACCATCCCCGACATCGTTAAGGCCCGCAACGATGCTCTGACCATGATGGAGGAAGGCGCGGCCCTCCTCAAAGAGGGCTATGCCCGCACCAAGGAAGCCACCACCCGCGCGAAGGCCGCGACCATGGGGCACTACTCCCAGGCCCCGCTGAACACCAAGGGGGCCGAGGAGCTGCACAACTCCAACTTTGATGCAGAGAAGGCCTTGGTGGGTTACCGGAAGATCCTCGATGCCAGCGTCTGGGGCTATCTGATGGAAAGCACCGGCATGCACGACATGATGGACAAGACCGCCAAGGACGCCTTCCGGCTGTCCCTGGTGGAGGATGTGCCAGAGGTAACCGAGGGCAACGTCGAGGCCACACTGGACCGGTTGTTCAGCGACTCCGATATGATCTTCCAACGGGGTCTGGCCAAGGCATTCTCCAAACTGGACCGGCGTTTTAAGAGCCATGACCCCTTCCGAATTGGCAGCCGGATGATCCTCGATCGGGCCTTCGATGAATGGGGCAGCTGGAACGGTTACCGCCACCACGATGACACGCTGCAGGACGTCGAGCGGGTCTTTGCGGTGCTCGATGGCGAGAAGCCCAATTTCCTCGGACTGCGGCAGGCCATTAATGACAGCCGCAAAGGTTATGGTGCCCGACAGTCGGAAGTGGAGTCTACCTACTTCCGGATCAAAGGCTTCAAAAACGGTAATGCTCACCTTTGGTTTACGAGGGCAGACTTATTAGAGAAGGCCAACAAGTTGCTGGCCGAATACTATGGCCCGATCCTACCCGATGGCGTGTCCCCCGGAGATCCAACACCCGGCACGGCCGTGGCCAAGGACCTGCAGTTCTATCGCTCTCCTCCCGCGGTGGTCGCTGCCCTGCTGCGGAACCTCAACTTCGCAGCTGGTGACCGGATCCTCGAGCCGAGCTGTGGTGATGGGGCAATCATCCGAGAACTGCCCTCCCATACCGTGATCATCGGCATCGAGGTAGACCCGACCCGGGCGGCCTATGCCGGGGCCAACTGTGGGAACTTCCTGACCATGAAGATCCCGCAGGACTTCGACTACGTGCTGATGAACCCCCCGTTCTACGGCACCCACTGGATGGACCATGTCCGCAAGGCCTTCGACTGCCTCAAGCCCGGGGGGCGGCTGCGGGCCGTGCTGCCGGCGACCGCCGAGGTTTCGGAGTCGGCGAAACACGTCGCCTTCCGAGCTTGGGCAACCAAGGTCGGCAAGGAGAACTACGGTCGTATGTGGACCGATCTCCCTATGGAAAGTTTTGCGGAGTCCGGGACCCGTGTCCAGACGGTGATCTTGGAGATGCGAAAATGATGCACCACTGGAAACTGGAGCGGACGGGGGACAAACCTATCGTCATCGAGGCGGAGCGCCTGGTCCCGGAGGACCCACCGGGACCTGGCTACAACGAGAACCACCCAGAAACGAACTGGGAAAACGCGCTCTTCCTGACCAAGGGCGGGCGCTACATCCTGCACATCGCCAACCGGCATGTCTCCTATGGCGGGGTGACCCGAACAGTCCACCTCGATGTGGACACTTGGACGGATCAGGCGATCATCCAAACCATGGGGAACGTCTGGCTGGCCAAAGATGTCCTGCTGGCCCTCGGCCGCACAACTGAAGAGAGGATCGACTGATGCACGAGAGCAATATCTGGTTCGCACTCGGCACTGACGGGGAGCTGTCATGCCTAGGAGATCACGGTGACTTCGATGCCGCCGAAGATACGGCCAAGGATCTGGGCATCAGCGCCATCTGGATCGCTGATGAGACAACCGCACGCCAATGGTGGGCTCGCCTGAACCAGAACCTCGAGGGCCCTCTCAAGGAGATCCTGAGCATGCACCCGGACGATGACGGGGACACCATCCTCGGTGCAGACGAGAATGGCTATAACGAGATGATCCACCAGATCGAGATGGCCCTGGGCCTTGCCAAGCCACTGGTGATCGAGGTGTTCCCGATGAACGAAGAGGGGAGCATCGCCGACACCCGAGGGGAGCTCAACCACTGGGACGTGCTCTTGCGCCCCGATGGACGGGACCCGATCGTCGAGCACGAGGGCCTGACCCGGGAGGAGGCCGACGTGAAGATCGCCGAGCTCGGGGCTCGCTATCCTCAGGCCACGGTCAACGATGGTCTCTTGTGATGGAGATCCCCGAATACATCCTTGAGGACATCCGCCGGCAGAAGGAATTTGATGAGGCTCTGGCGGCGCGGCCGCTGGATCCGAACAAATGCTGGGACGAAACAATCGCCGCTTCAGGCTTTGCACAGGTGACCCCCCGTGGAGTGTATACTTCTCGCCTATACTGAGATCGCTTCGGCGATCTATGAGACGACGGATCAGGTCCACCTGGTCTCACAAGAACTTGAAGGCGGTCTCCGCCTTCAAACCTTCGTGGCCCCCGATGGCACCTGGACGATGGTGCTGGAGAGCCCCAAGCACAGGGGTTGCATCGTCGGAAAAGGCAATCAATTCAAGATGATAGGAGGGACTCAATGAAAGACCTATGGTATCGGGCTGAGGTCAAGCGCTACTCCAGCATTGACGAGTGGGGGGACGTCGTCGGATCTTACACCCAAATCGTTTGGTCGACCTACGAGGTCGAGCGCTACACCCCGAGGGGCGTCATCTTCAAGGGTTGGGGATTTATGCGGGGTGTGGCCAAGCGTCAACTGGCCCTGCCGACAAAAGAACTGGCCTTGCGGGACTGCGAGATCCGCAAGGAACATCACATCCGAGGCTGTCAGAACCGCCTACGGGCTGCAGAATATGACATGGAGGTTATCAAACGTGAACAAAGTCGACTACGCTCGAGCGATCGCCGAGAGCCGCTATAAGTCGGGGTGGCGCCCCGCACGCCTTCTCTCCGGCTCCAACACCAAGCTGGAGAAATCCGAGCGCAACGTGGGCTTATCCCTGGCCCCCGCAAGCGTCTCGGGCTACGAGGTCTGCGCCTCGAGCACCCCGGAGTGCCGCCTGCACTGCATCCACACCTCTGGCATGGCGGGGCCCAACTTCCACATGCCCTCGGTGCCCTGCAACCCCGTCTGGGTGTCCCGGATCCTGAAGACGATCTGGTTCTTCCGAGACCGGAAAACTTTTCTGGAGCGGCTCTACAAGGACGTGGCCCTGAACCGTGAGGCCTCGATCCGCCTCAACGTCTTCTCTGACTGGATGTGGGAGCGCCAGTCGATTACTGTGAGCCAGAAGCTGGCCGACCACTATGGCACCAAGGCCGGCACGTTCAAAAGTATCGTAGAGGTGTTCCCCGAGACCCAATTCTACGACTATACCAAGCACTATGCTCGGATGCTCCGGCCCCGGCCAGCGAATTACCACTTGACGTTTTCGCTGACCGAGGCCAACCAAATGCAGGCGGTGGACGTGCTATCTCGGGGCATGAACGTCGCGGCGATCGTGACTGACAAAACCGGCGACCTGTTCGGCTATCCGATCATCGACGGCGATCTCAACGACCTGCGCTTCAAGGACCCAAGCCCTTGCATCGTCGGTCTCAAACCCAAGGGGTCCTTGCGCAACACGGACTCCCCCTTCATCTATAGGACAGCAGCATGAAAGACCTCGATTGGCAGAACGTGATCTCCAGCAACATCCGGCGGATGGCCTATAAGGAGGGCCAGATGTTTGTGACCTTCACGAGCGGCGACACCTATCGGTATGATGGGGTGCCCGAAGAAACCTTCCTTGCAGTACGCAACGCCGTGTCGGTGGGCAAGACCTTCAAGACCCACATCAAGGACGCGGGTTTTGCCTTCAGCAAGGTGGTCGTGGGGTGATCGACCCTCGTATCCAACAGCTGGCGGACGAATATAACTCGGAGCGTGACCTCGGCGAGATCTGCCGGGAGCACGCTATCGGGCCGCGTCAGCTTTACGCTTTGCTCTTTGGTCCCAAAGGCCCCCCGGGGATGAAGCGTCGGACCCGCCGTTCGCCGGGGCAGAAACCGCCCTTGTCCAAGTTGCATTTCCATGTTGGGATGAAGGTTTATGACTTCTGCTTGAAGCACGACTTCTCCCGGGTCCAAGCGGCGAAGAAACTGGGGTGGAACACCCTCAGGCTGCGCAATATTGAGCAAGGGCGAGGTGACGCCACCCTGTTCGAGCTGCAGGATCTCGCGGCTTTCATGGGAACAACGATAGGAGAATTGGTGAATGGTGATTGAAACCCTGAAGCAATACTGGATCAATGCCTCGCTCTGGAACAAGACCAAGCAACCGGTCTGGCTGGACATGCTTGGGCTTCAGGCCGAGACCGAAGGGCCGATCGTGGCCAAGGCAGTAGCGCGGTTCAAACATGCAAGCGGTTGAACACATGGGCCTGCATTGGGATGGAGCGGTGGCATGGCTGCTCCAGCCCGAGGGCGAACAGAACTTCCTCGGCTTGAAGGGGCCCAGCCCTTTCAAGCTGCCAAGAATGCGGAGCGACCACCGGATCCTACCCCCGGTGGCCGACCCGTCAGACATGGGGCCCGTCGCGGACCCCCTGTATCAAGCCATGCTCCCGGTCCCGCACGGCCCCGATGCCCGAGCCCACTTCCTGATAGATCCCAAAGACCAACTGGCTCCGGTGTTGCGCGCCCTCTCTCGGCTATCCTCTCCCTCAGGCCGGATCATGTTTCCGGCCTGGGCCTTCAACAAACGATTTGAGGTGGACCTGGCATTGTCTCGCACAAACGTCCAACCACTGATCATCACGCAGGCAGAACCCAGACACTACTGGCTTCTGGAACACGTTACCCGGGTGAGCTCCTACTTCCCCCGGACGGTCATCTTGACCGGCAGCGCAGACCTACCTATTCCAAAGGGTCTGAACGTGATCTCGACAGACATCGCCGTGGCCCCTGACCTTCCATGGGAGGACATCGGCTACGTCCACCTTCGGGACTTCGCAAGAAAGGCGCAGCATGGCAGTTAAAGAGCTTCGGCCCCTCCAAGAGATCGACCTGGCTTTTCATCTCTCGATGCCACGGTCGATCAATCTCAGCGATCCGGGGACGGGAAAGACGCCCCCGGTCGTCGTCTACCAATATGCCCTCTGGACCCTGGAGAAGGTCCGGTCGGCATGGGCGATGCCCCTCTCCCTGATGGAGAAGAACCGCAAGGAGATCCTCGAGTTCACTGACTTCAAACCTGAAGACGTGGTGATCGTGTCGGGGAGCAAGGCGCGGCGCACCAAGCTGATGAAGATGGACGCCAAGGTATTCATCATGGGCTTCTCCTGCTTCTCGACCAACTGGCGGGAGTTGCGGTCCTACCACCCGGACCTCAACGCCCTCCAGGTTGACGAGATCCACCTCGGCTATGGCGGGGACACCTCCCAGCGCACCCAAGCGCTCTACGACGCCATGGACGAGATCAAATACTTCCTGCCGATGACCGGCAGCCTGATCAATGGCCGGTTGTCCTCAGCCTACCCGGTCATCCATATCCTCGACCCGACGCTTTACACCAGCTATGAGCACTTCCTGATCCGACACGCGATCGAGGACGAGAGCGGCAAGATTGTGGCTTGGCGAAATCCGAAGCCGATCGCGGATGTTCTTCGAAAGTATGGCATCCGCCACACCTTCGAGGAGGTCTATGGCAAGGAAGCCAAGATCGTGATCAACGAGCAGTGTCAGATGGATCCGCAGCAGCGCATCGCCTACGATGAGTTCGCTGAGAATGCCATCCTCGAGCTCGAGGAAAGTTGGTTGGAGGGCACGCTCCCGGGCGTCAACTTCATCCGGTGCCGGCAGCTGATGGAGCACCCCCAGACCTTCGGGGCGCCGCTTGACCAGATCAAACTCACCGGCAAGGAACAGCGCCTGCTGATCCATCTCGAGAACGCCAAGGAGACGAAGAAACCGATCGTGATCTTCGCCGCTCTGGTGCCCTCACAGGAGCGGATCGTCCAGATCTGCAAGGACATGGGGCTGCGGGTTGGGCTGATCAACGGCACGGTGTCCCTGAAGAAACGCAACGAGATCGACCTCGCCTTCCAAGCCGGGGAATACGATGTCGTGGTGGCCTCGCCAGCAACGGCGGGCGTGGGCTTCAACTGGGGTCATGTCGACATCGTGATCTTCATGTCGATCGACTTCATGGACAGCTCGTTCCTGCAAGGCTATCGGCGTGCGATGCGGGGGGTTCGTAAGACCCACCTGCTGATCTACGTCATGGAATACGAGGACTCGGTGGATCAGCGCATCTTCAAGATCGTTGAGACCAAGTCAGCGATGGCGGTGGCCGTCGACGAGACCCAGGTCCAAGTCAAAATATCTGCGGCAAAGGTGAGGCCTCCACCACCGATGCGAGATAGTCCACCCACAATGCAAAATAGGAGTTGCAAATGAAGAAGCGCTAGTCTAACCAGTCTGAACCACCTGAGAACCTGAACCTGAAAAGAGAGAACTGAACATGGCTGATATTTCGAACACCATCAACAAAGCCCGTGAAGCCGCAGCGAAAATCGCTGACGCTGAGGTCGTTGAAGAAACCCTCCCCGCAACGACGTCGAACGAGGCACCTCTGGTGAACACCTCGAAGCCGTCGATGGCTACGATGGGCAACTCCTACGGCATCAGCAAGCTGGTGGAAAACTGGCTGAAAGTTGACGAGTTCGGCTTGTCGATCGACAAAGATCGCAAGAAACACACCGAGATCTTGGTCGAGATCGACATGACCGAGGAAGTCGGCTTCTTCGTCAAGGACTCGATCAAGTGGGGCAACACTCCGGTGAACTACGCTTCCCGCTATGACGGCGCGACCGACGAAAACGGCAACCCTTGGGCGGATGTTGTGGCACGTGCCCAGCGTGTCGACCCGCGGGCCAAGGTTTTCCCGTCGGCTGACATCATCATGACGGTGGCAGACCCGATCGAGCTGCGCGAAGGCGGCCCGATTGCAGTTGGCACGAAGATCGGGCACACCCTGTCGATGTCCAACTGGTCGGAATGGGTCGACTTCTACCAAGCGGTGGCAAAAGCCGACCGCCTCGGCGAGGTCATCAAGACGAAGATCATTGCCAAAGAGGTCACTGGGAAGAAAAACCAGCTGACTTGGGGTGTGATCACCTTTGAGATCGTCTGATCCATCGACTGACTGGGGGCGGGCTTAGGCCCGCCCTTCTCATATCCGGGAACCCCACATGATAAAATCTCTTCTGGTAGACGCCCGTAATTGGGGCGAATTGAAGGCGTTTCTAATCGCCGAGGTCGCCGCAGCTGAGCTGAGCGGGTTCGACATCGAGACAGAGGACTCCGGGCGCCACGAGGGCCTGAACCTGTTCATGGCTGGCAGCAAGAAACTGGTGTTCGATACCCGCCGCACTGTGGTCACCGGCTTCTCGTGGTATCCCGACGGCGGCGACACCGCCTACTATCTGAACCTCGCCCATGCTGACGTCGAGAACCGCATCCCTTGGTCCGAGGCACGTCAGATCCTTGAGGCACGGTCCACCGGGGCTCCGTGGATTTGCCACAACGCCCCCTACGAATTGACCATGATGCGGACCTCGCTGGGCTATGTGCTAGACAACGTGATCTGCACCCTCCAGATGGCTGTGTCCTGTTTCAACGAGGACCAGTATGCCACCCGCAATATGTTGTCCTGTGGCTTCGGCGGGATCTCCACGCTGATGCTGCCGATCGCTCGGGCCTTTGGCCGGGTCAACGCCGAGCTGAATGCTGAGCAGCATGCCGTGCTGCAGCAGGTAGTGGGCAAGACCTCGAAGGCCAACCACTCCTACAACGGCTTGGTCAAGGACCTGTCCTATGGCTATGGCCTGAAGAAACTGACCAAGAGCCTGTTTGATTACGACCAGACCTCGTTCGAAACCGTCATGGCCGGTCGGGATCACATGGGCCAGTTGACTGGTGAGGAAGTATGCGCCTATGGCGCCGATGACGCCTATTGGTGCGTTCGGATCTTCCACGAGTTGCTGCCCCGAATTATGGCGCAGAACGACAAGCTCTTGGATACCTTCCTCACCCAAGAGAACCCGATGATCGAGGTCTACTCCGAGATCTGGGGCACGGGCATCCGCATCAACCACGAGGGCGTGCTGGCGGCCCAAGCTCGGGAGCGCACCCGCTATGCCGAGACCCTGCGCAAGGTCCAGGCCGTCATCAAGGATATGCTGCCCTTCCCCGCCCCGAATGCCGGTCTGCTCGAGCACGACAGCTGGTATCAGAAGAACCCCACAGGATACCGCGACAAGGTCACCCGCTGGGCCAAGTTGGACTTCACCAAGATGTCCGACTACGAGGTGGTGGAATCGACTGGCGGGCCGGTGTCAGAGTCGTGGCGGGGCAGCAAGGCGAAGAACCTGAACCTGTCCTACTTCATGACGGTGCGGACCCTGATGTATGACCTGACAGGGGCCGAGCCGCTGATCGTTCAGGGCAAGGTCGCCTCCGACGCCGAGGCCCGCGAGAAGATGAAGGGCAAGGGCTTCGACGCCCTGCTCGACGTCTTGGGGGAGATGGCCACCATCGAGACGGGGATGAAGCTTTACCTCAACCCCTACCTCCAGCTGATCGACCCCGAAACCGGCCGGGTCTATCCGGTCGTCAACTCGATGCTCAACTCCCGCCGGATGGCGATGAAAGATCCGAACGGGATGCAGCTGGCCAAGCGCGGTGGCAACAAATACATCCGGGGCTACTATCTGGCTGATGAGGACGATCATGTGATCATCTCGCAGGACTGGTCCCAGATCGAGCTCGTCGAGATCGGCGACTTCAGTCAGGACAGCGGCTTCAAGGACGCCTATGGTCAGCTCCCCTACAAGGACCTGCACTGGAAGGCCGCGGCGGCCACCATGGGGCTCACCATCCCAGAGATCCGGGCGCTGCCCAATGCCAAGGACCTGCGCACCGAGCTCGGCAAGGGATCGAACTTCAACTATTGGTATTCAGGCGCCCTGAACACCGTGGGTGAGAAGATGGGTTGGACCTCCGAGGAGATGTGGGAGAAGACCGAGATCTACCGGAACACATTCCCTGAGGCTGAGCAGTGGCGGGTCAACCTGATCGCCGAGGCACGGGACAAAGGCTATGTCACCCTGCCCGACGGTCACCGCCGCGCCAAGTTCGAGGCCACCTATAAGTGGAAGGAACTCTGGCAGCATCGGTGGGATGCCACAGGCAATGCTGGCCTGAGCAACTTCGGGGTGTGGTTCTGCCGGAAGATCTTCAACCGCGCTGGCAACCAGATCGTCAACTCGATGATCCAAGGCACCTGTGCCACATTGGCCAAGCGTTCGATCCTCCGGATCCGCGCCGAAGCCAAGCGGCTGGGGCTGCGCGTCCGCTTCATGATGCCGATCCACGACGAACTGGTCTGGTCCTGTCACAAGGACGACGCCATCGCTTTCATCCGGATGGCCCGGGTGATCATGACCACCCACCCAGACATCATCCAACATCTGGTGATCGACTGCACGACCTCGGTGGGTCGCAACTTCCAACCCTTCCACCCCGTGGAGGCCCCGCTGGGGCAGATCGAATTGGACGAAGCCCCGGACATGCTGGGCTTCACCAAGGACAGCCGCCTGAACGAGACCGAGATCCAGCGGGTTCTGGATTACCTTTTCGAGGGACAGAAATGAGAGAGCTTCATCAAACTGGACAGACCATCCGCTGGCACATCAACCCGGTGCTGGCGAGGGTGACGCAGACCACCGCCGATCACAGTTGGGGCGTGGCCGTGATCATCATCAAGCTCCACCCGAAGCCTTCGATGAACCTGGTCAAGGCCGCGCTCTTCCACGACAGTGGCGAGAAGAAAGCTGGGGATCTGCCCTACGACTTCAAGCGCCGCTTCCCGGAGATCTCCAAAGCTCATGCTCAGGCCGAGGAGGTGTTGGCCAGTGAGGCTGGTGTCCCGGAGCTGGACCTTTCCCCATTGGAGGCCCAGTGGCTGAAGTTTGCTGATCGGCTCGAGGCCTACTATTTCGTGCGGACCTTTGCACCAGAGCAGCTACTGATCAATGGCTGGCCCGAGGCCCTGGTCTGGTTTGATGAGCAAAAGGAACTATTGGGGATCACCGATGACATCTTCGCCTGAACACCGGAACCAGAAAAAATACCCCCAGCTGTGGAAAATCGTGGCTGGGGCCGTCAAGTCTGCTATGGATGCCCATGAGGACTTTGTAATCTCCACGCCTGCCTCGATCGTGAAGCGGGTCGTTGGACAACTGCTGACCCACGGGGTCGGAACGGAGCTGCCCTCCGTTGACATGGACTGCCCGGACATGGGAATTTCCGAGCAGGGGGGTGGGACACATCGCTACCCACCCCCATTTCCGCTTCAGGTCTTCGTGGATCACGCCGACTGGGTCTGCCGTGCCCGATACGTGCTGACGGCACACCCCGAATATCACAACACCGACCTCGAAGCCGGGTATCTTGCCCTCGCCGCCGAGCTTGCCGAGCGTGATACGGAGTTGATGCGCAATCAAATTGCCCGCACATTTGGGCTGACAGAAAAGGAGTACGACTGGTGACCTTTGACCCGACACAAAACCGCATCCGCCCCGTATCCCACGCCAAAGCGATGGCAAAGGCGGGGTGCGTGTGATGGCATTCAGCACCAACATGACCGCTGATCAAATGATGCAGGCGTATCGCGCGCAACTACAACGCGACCTGTTTACCGCAGAGGGTTTTCGCAATGCACATCAGGCGCAGATTGATGCCTTGAAAGAACGCATCAGCTCATTCGATAAGAACTGGAACCCCTCAAAATGACCCACCCCCACGATCAAGCCCCCGCGCCCCTGACGGCAGAGGTGGTGGCGATGGTTGCGCAACTTCGACAGCGTGCAATTTTTGCAAAAGCTGAGAACACGGGAACTGCGCAGGGTGACGCATGGCATTTTGACGGTGCCGCCGACATGCTCACAGCCCTCGCCGCCGAGAACACCACGCTGCGGGATGAGAATGAAACCCTGCTGAATAACACGCGCATACATATCAGCGATGACGTTGCCCGCGCGGCGTTGAACGAGGCCATGGAGATAGTGGGCACGCTGCGGACATCCGAAGCCGCCCTCGCCACGCAGCTTGCCGAGGAACAGCGTATCGCAACCGAGCGCGGCAACCATATCGAGTTTGTGTTGCTGCCGCAGATGGCGGACCTGACCACGCAGCTTGACGAGCGTGATGCGGAGTTGGCGCGGGTGACGGCGCAACGGGATGCGCTGGTGAAAATCGACGTTGCGCGTGATGGCGAATATCTTGATGCCACCGCCCGCATCGCCGCACTGACGGAGGCGCTGAAGGTGTACGCGGACGGGTGCGATGAAACTGAAACATCAGCGTGTGGATATGACGGCAATCTTTGCTGCAAAACCGCCCGCGCCGCCCTCACAACCGACAAGGAACCCACGACATGAGCGCCAGCATTAACGATGCCAGCAACGACGCCATCCAATTCATCGTAAAACACGGCGATCTGACGCGCTCGGCGGCTTACGATGCGATCAAGCTGCTCACTGGCAACGGATTTGCCGTGACCCGCGCCGACCTGACGCCCCCCGCTGCCGACTATGTGGCGGGGCTGGGCCTGAAACGTATCGTAGAGGAAATCGACGGTGCAATGAAGCACGGCACTTGGCGCGATGAGCACGGGATGCGTTTGAAAGACACGCCTGAGTGGGTGGCGTTTTACAACAGCCTCGCCGCCCGCCCCGCATCGCCGGATACACCTACCGCTGCC
>Ga0208916_10000224_pt1 | contig 28931 bp, 32 predicted proteins | sample DEB19_08_DNA_5_FD_184523 | JGI IMG/M metagenome (GOLD analysis project Ga0208916, IMG submission 184523) | Aqueous microbial communities from the Delaware River and Bay under freshwater to marine salinity gradient to study organic matter... | ecosystem: Environmental > Aquatic > Marine >... | reverse complement strand
CGGCAGTTGCTTTCTCCGCAGCGCGTTTACGCATACGCTCCACAACCGAAGCCGGAATCTTCTGCTCGCGTTCTACACGACCAGTCCGATCACCAACTTTCCGAATCCCCTTGATTTCCTTGATATCGGGGAACGCCTGCAGGACTTCATCAAGACCTTCACGAACCGCATCCGGACCGGTCTTCCCGGCGTGTTCCGTAGCGGTGTCAATCTTCTTCGTCTCGATGTTGATGGTAGCAGAGCCATCCTTGTCGATAGTGACTTGGATTTCCAGAGGACTGTCAGCACCATCGGGAGTGAACTCGGCGTAAACCTGACGAGTCCCATTCTTTCCCTCACCAGTAACCTCGTGAGTGAACTTACCCGAAGGGGAGACAACCGGCTCTACGAAGTTATCCGGGTTGTGGCGTCCAACAGGAGCCTGTGAGCCAAACTCTTCGTCGAACTTAGCAGCAAGTTCCGGATCAAGATTATCCGGGGCTCCTACGCTCTTAGTAGGATCAACCGGAGAACCTGGAGCTAGGTTATCTAACGATTCCTGACCCTTAGCGGCGAATCGGATGAAATTCGCGTCAACAGGAAGCTCCCCGTGTCCTGCAACTATTCCGTTATCGTAGATTTCACCTTGATGGGTGATATCCCCGTTTTCATCACGGATGCGGAATTCACGGTAAGTCCTACCGTCTCCATCATCGAGTCTCTCAGGAAGAACTTCTACTCGTTCTCCATTAGGACCAATGGCATCGGACGGTTTGAGTTCGAGAGTTGACTTATCGCCAGTGACTACGATTTCATCGGGGGTGTTAGGAGCGATAGGTTCGTTAACCCCAGAGCCGGTGGCCCCGGGAGCGTCTTCACCGGTCCAATTGACCTTCTTCCACTTCCCTCGGTTGTTGATATACCACTGTAGAGTGGTGCCGTTCTTCCCAAACACAGCCCGAGGATACTTAGCCTTGATATCGTCGAGACTTGCACCGCTCCGGAGCATATCTTCGATACCAGCCCGGTCTTCAACAGGGACGACATACCTCTCAGGAGTAGTCGGAGCAGCAGGGGCATCAGGAGTATCGACCCTCGGCTCTTCTCCAAACAGCCGAGCCTTACCACGAGCCGCCACCTTCCCGATACCTTCGAGAATAGCCTGACCACCCATACTAGCGAGGGCATCCATACCTACTTGCGATACGTCGAAATCATCGGCGACGGAGTCATGAATATCCGCACCCTGCGAGGCCGCATTAGTCAAACCCCCGATGACCCCCTGTCCGGCAACTCTCTGGGCAGTGTTAGCACCGGGAGCGATAGCGTTCTCAGGACCGAAACCACCGAAGATTTGACCGGCCAGATCAGGAATCCAGTCGCCAGAGGTTACTTGCTCAACAAAAGTCCGGTCGGGCTTCCAAGTAGGGTCGGCAGCACGACGAGCGTTAGCTTCTGACCGCATACGCTTCTGGGTAGCAGTGATAAGCTCCCACCGCTTCTTGTCCTGTTCCTCGGGAGAGAGGTTCGGGAACAGTCGCTCTACTTCTTTTTTACCGTAACCAGAGTAGTATAGGCCGTTACGCGAGATAACTCCGATGGAGCCGTGTTGTCCTGCCTCCGTCCAACTATCTGCGAACCGATCACCCCACCCCCGACGCTCGGGCGGAGTAGCGGGTTGTTGAGAAGCGGGCTTACCAGCGGGCGGCTTGTAGTTAGGGAACGTAACATCAGTTACAGTCCCGCTCTTATCCCGTTGAACCTGTGATCCGGTGTCTCTCACCGCGACATGGACATTACCCTGCTCGTCGGTGTAAGTCATCCGGCTAGGATCGTTGGGGTCAGCGACCCACTGGTTATTAGCCATGTTGTTTCCTTATCCTAGCTGACGCTAGTCTGCTTACTGGGCTTTGAATCCCGGGGGAGGCGGAGGAATATTAGGAGCGGGTGCCCTCCGACTGGAGGTATTTCCAGGCCGAGCAGGCGACGGCGGAGCATTCGTCTTCCGCCAATCCCGGTATTCGATATCGCTCTGAACTTTCTTCCCGTAGGTTCCAGCGCGCTGGCGAGAAGTGGCTGCATTAGTAGAGGCAGTGCCTTCGGCTGCCTTGTTATGTCGGACACGCTCTTGGTGCTCGGCATCGAACTGGCTTGCGCGGGTATTACGATAGTCGATATTAGCCTGTTCTTTTGGCTCCATCGTCCCACGAACCCAAGCATTGACAGCGTCCTTGTCGTAAACGTCAGGCAGCCCATCAAGCAAGTGACCCATTCCGAGCGATTCAGCCCGCTTCCGGGCATTCGCAAGCATTGGCCCGTAGGTGGCTTCATTCGAAGCACCGAACATACCACCGAGGCGAGTAGCGAACTGGCCTTCTTGGTTGAAAGCGTCAGACTTCGCCTTCTGTGCGAGGGCAGCCTGCCGATCCGAGCTATCGAGATAATCACCGTAATACTTCTGACCCAGAGCGGCATCTACTCCGCCGAGTCGCTGGATAGCGCCAAAAGGATCATCGTTGAAGCCGTTGAGGGCGTCTCCGACCTTTTCCTGATGACGCTGACCGCTGTAGATAGGGTTGATTCCCGAATTCATCAAGAAGGCGTCACCGAGGACACCGAGGACGTCTCGGAAGGTTCCTTTCAGTCCGAACATACCGGAGTGCTGCGGGGGCTGGGGTTGATCAGCAGTCATCTGGGCCATTGGATTAGGACCACCGGCCCCTGCTACGGCCTCTACGACCCCTTGAGGAAGTAGACCAAACAGGCTCATTCTACACCCCCTAGCTTGCTGTAATCAACCGTCTGGTAATCACCGATCTGTGGACCAAGAGCCCACGGACGCTTCTCGGCCACGTCAGTAGCCATGACACCGATCTGTCGATCATCCGGACTATCCCAGATGTAGTTGTAGCTGTAGAGCGGCATACCGTCTTCGAGCAGGCCGATCTGGATGACGTTTTCTTTCAACCGAGGATCGGAAGCGGCGATTCCCGAGGCCAGACCACCGACCAGACCACCGAGACCGTTCTTCGAACTCGACTTCTGGGTCGATACCTTGCCCGAATCCGCCAGCACACCTGCAGCGCCCAGACCAAGCTGGCCCATACCGGTGAGTTTCGAGAGATAGCTGTCGAGATATTGGTTAGCAAGGCCCTGTCCGAACGAGACAAGCCCCTTGCCAGTTGCACCCGACCGCAGTAGGCCACGGGCAGCCCCACTACCTAGAACACCTTGGGTGCCCTGCTTGGCAGCAAAGTTATAGCCAGCAGCGTTCTTGAAGTTGTTGAAGCCCGACGTGTCGCCAGACAGCAGCGCCTTGATGGCGTTGAAGCTATCGCCAACACCACTTACCGTCGGCATCAGAGCCGAGGAAAGAGTAGAATTGTTGACGTTCGACGAAGTGCTGGACTGCTTCGATCCACCAAAAAGACCGCCCATATTATTTGGTTCCTAAGTATTCGTGTTTAGACAGAATGAAGAGTTCGCAAGGACCTGTCAAAGTCTGGACAACTCCATATGATTTGAACCCTCCTTGTCGGGCCATCCAACGCGCTCCTATGAGTTTGATAGGAGTCAGCCCTCGAATAATCTCGACAGGATAGTCAGTGAAGGCTGTTTTCAAGGCTTCGCGAAGAAGTCGGATCGCGTTCTTTCCTCTATCCCTATAAAACGTGTGTCCTGTGTAGACTCCCGGGACTTCATATTCAAGGAGATTGTAGTTACCGTTTCCGTCAGTTAACGCTATATTCCTGTTGTCGGAAATCCAATCACTAGGGTGAAACCCTATGATTTCATCTGAATACATTGAAACTGCCGCCACTATCTCCGGAATATCATGACTTCTATAGATCATCTGTTATCCTGTCAGAAGTGCGACGGAGTAGTTCCCAGCCCCAGTTGATATAGCCTGACCCGCTGAAAGTGAGTTAGCAGATGCCCTAGCGTAGACCAAACCCCTTGCAGGGACGTTAGCGAAATACGAGTTACTGGTCGTAGAGTAAAGAGGAAAGACGTAACTAGCTGATTCGGAAGTCGCGGTGATTAGGACTACGTAAGTATTCCCTGCTGTAAGAGTATAAGGGCCTCCACTGAACAGAACCTCATGAAGTTCTTCGGCGGTAGCCCCACCAGTCCATGGGGCGGAAGTTACAATATTAGTCCCGAGATTACTGCCTGACATAGACCAGACAGAAGCTCTATAAGTAGCCCCGGCCTTAGCCGTCATATGAGTCCTTACGCCGTAGATATCGAAAGCAATATCTACATCAAACTGAATTCCCTTGGTAGCTTGGCCAGTAGCCGAAGCAGACGTCCCCCTAGGCAAGGGGGCGCAGTGGGCCATCCCTCCCCCTCCGCCGCCAGTCACAGCCTCCCAAGTAGGATTTGCACTAGGTCCGTTAGTTGTTAATACCTTGCCTGCGGTGCTAGGAGTTAGAACAACCCAATCAGAAGAACCTCGATACAAGATCGAGCCTTGTGTGGTTGAAATAGCATCAAGGATTTCCTGTTCATTCGCTGAGAGTGTTACATCTGAGGATAGGTCGCCCCCTCCGTCAAGACCTGCCCCTGCGATTACCTGGGTCGATTTATCGGCCTTCGACAATATAGAAGCCTCAAGATCAGTAAGGGCCCCACCTCTAGCTTTAAGATAGCGCAGGAAATACTGGGACGGGGTTCCGTCCGGGTTCACCATTGCTTCTCTTTGTTGGAGTTCTTGAAGACGTAGAGTCATTACCGTTCATCCTGAACATCTAGTGAGTCAATACGCTTAAGGGCCCCGCTATCACTGATTTTGAATAGTCGACCAGGATAACGAACACTACCCAAAGAGCGCCAGTTCAATCGCGTCTGGTAACTTTCGGCATCAACCGTCAAATCGCCGCAATCAGTATAGCTATGACCGCTGTCGTCAGAGACGGACAGATTAACCGATCTTAGGTCGGTGTCGTCTGATACCTGCTCTCCGATGCTACCAAGAAGAGTAACACCAAAACACCGTTGAGCGTTGTATCCGTGAGTTACTACCTGTCCAATAGCTACGCGGTCGAAAGGTCTTGGCGTGTCCGCCCCTACTATGGCGTCGTCGTCTGTATCTCCATCCGGGTCAAGGAAATACAGAGAACCGTTTCCATCGTCTCCTACGACGATATTACTACCGTAGCCCGCCGAAATAGGGTCAGCTCCCAGCCAGTTAGTTCCGTTGTATGCCCTCCAAAGGGCACCGCTTCCGGAAGCGAACGTAGACCATTGACTAGTCGTGATATCATAAACCAGAGTCTCATCATTACCTAGACGGAAGACTACGAAGTCATGTCCATCTAGAGTATAAGTCCAAACCCTGACATTAGGATCGGCGACTCGACCTGTGCTAGCTGCAAGGACGAACGCTTGAGACGTTGTAATTGTATTTGCGGCTGCCACAGCGACCAATCCATGTGCTTGAGAAACTGAAACACCGTCTGCGGGCCAAATGGCAGCAGTCAGCGCAAACACCTGAGACGCTAATAGGTCTTGGGCATTATACTGATTCGTCGCCAGAATAAAAGCCTGGGAGACGTCAATCGTCGCTGCTGCTACCATCTATTACTCGCTTAGACTGTGCGGTTGATCTTGATCATAGCGTCGTTAACGGCCAGAGGGTCCCAAAGAGAACCAGTATCAGGATCAAGTTCGGAAATGTCCCACCAGTATTTGTAGCCAGTGGTAACGGCGTGAGTTGCACCTAGGTCTTCCGCCGCGCCAGATAGCATAGAGAGCTGCAGAGTGGCATCCCCGCCATCGGACTTTTTAGCCCGCGCCATCATCTGCAGACCCCTGACACCTACGATTTCAGAACCAAGGTCTTCCAGAGTCATGATCGAAGCCGCAGGGGGTGTTGAGTTAGCGGAGATATAGTCGGCGTCATCAGGAGCGGTTTCATCTAGAAGCTGGTAGTCGGTAATACCAGTTGAACGAGTCCAACCAGAAGATACGTCACTATTTACTTTTAGCAAGAACACTGCTACCGGACCAAGGAAGGTGTTGTTGTTAGACCCTGAGGCATCCCACAAGATAAAATCCTTGATGTAATCCTGGGAACTAGTATTCGAATTAAGGTTTTGACGTGGTGACATACCAACGAGGTAAACATTCTGTAGCGACGTAAGACCGCTGCCAGACAAAACAGTCACCCCCTCAATACGGGCTTCGTAAGTTCCTGCGCCTAGGTCTACATAGAACTCGTAGTGGAACCACGAACGCGGTGCCATCACTGGATTAGTCGTGGTAGCAATCAAAGTTCCACTACCCTCGTATAGACTCAGTGATCCGTTGGTTTCAATGATCCAGTCATAAATTTTACTGTTAGACAGATCACGATATCCCAAAACAACAGGTCTAACGCCAGAACTACTTGGTAGAGAGCCCATGTAGAACCTCATACCGCAACCTACTTTATCCGTCACGGACGGAAGCGATAGTCGTGTATCGGTGGTATTGCTGTTATTAGCCGACGAAGAAAGCCTTAAGACATTACCTGAGGCATTTGGATCGGGATCAGTAGTAAGCGAACCTATTACAGCAGACCACGGAAGACCGTCCAACATATTAGAGGTAGACGTCCCGTAGAACTGGAAGTTGTCCATGAATTGAATAGACATATGTTTTCCTTAGAAGGACGCGAGAAGGGCTCCCTTTTGGATAGCCCGACGAATCTTTTCCTCAATGTCTGGTGTTGATACTCGGTTCGCGCCGCCTGATATAACCCAGACACCTCCGTCTTCATCTATGGTGACTAGACTGTCCTTGACCTGGATGGCTGCGCCTTCCCACGAACCACGGTCGTAGAGAACACCCTTAAACCGTTCCATCGGGGCGGTTGCGTCGCCAGTGGTAATCCAAGGCTCGGTGGTATTCTGACCCATCAGCCAGAACATTTCACCGAAAACTACAACCTGATTGATACCATCCGGAGAGCGTTCAGCGGTGGCGTAATCAGTCGGGTCGATCTTGGTTTCCCCGGGGTTGACCCAGAAGAACTGACCGTTGGTAGCCGTAGTCTGAACAGGAACAACGATTACGTAGCTGTTGATCTGGGCAACCGAGATAGCCCCGACGTCACCAGGAACCTGAACCTGCCGAAGCTGTTCAGCCCCACCGCCAGTAAGAGTAGCGGCAGTCCAAGCGGCGTTAGCCGAAGTCTCGGATACTGCGATGGAGTTCCCGGAAGTTCCATATTCGATGGCGTAGACGTAAAGGTCCGTGCTGGACGAAGACCCTGCAAACACGGTAGCGTGAGGATCGACGATATTCGTCGAGTAGTCCGTGCCTGCTACACCGGTGGCGTTGATAGCGTTGTAGAGGTTCGTGATGGCGTCGCCGTTGTTCAAACCGATGTTAACAAGGTAAGGCGTTCCAGACGTCCCGTTAGGGGTTCCGGTATCGACTGACCCATTAGTCAGTTTGTAGTAGACGCCTCCGATGACGAAGGTATCGTTGTTGGCGAGAGTGCCAGTCACTTCCAAGTGGCCCATAGCCTGACCGTTGTCAGTATAGACCCAGAGGATACCGCCCTCGGCAATCCAAAGGAAAGCAGGAGTAGTTCCGATAGGTGCTACAGCGCACATCGAGACTGCGCCAGTCAGTTGAGTGGAAATAGTTCCCTTGTCGGCGAATACTCCGTCGTATCCACCACGATACAGCTTCAACCCAGACACTACGAAAAGGTCGTCGTCGAAGACACCGGGGGTTGAGAATACTTTCCGGATATGGCCCGTCCCGACTTCCACGAACTTTTTCAACCGGGGTCGAGCAATCAGAGAAACCGGGCTGTCGTTCAGACGCGGGTTCTGTTCGGCAAAGCGGTTCTTGAGAGTGATTACCGGCTCCGCCGCGACTTGGCGCGACGAAAGACTCGGGAAGAAGGTGACGGAACTTACCACCGTGGGATACCCCTATTGAATGAAGTCCCGCTTCCCCCGTTAGCCCACTGACGTCGGCTGGGAAGCTTTACCAGACCGTCTTCCACGTCTACCGTAGTCGACTGCTTGTAACGAGCCCGGAACTTCTTTTCAAGCCGGGTCATTTCAACCTGTGAGCCCGGGTCGAATTCAGCCCCCTGTCGCGGCGAAAGGCGGAGAGCCAGACGAGTGACTAGGAGGTCATCGAATTCAGTCGGGAAGGGACTGTTGTTGTCTACCGTCAGATCAGAGAGTCGAACCCATTCTCCTAGATCATCACGGTAGAACCAGTCGCGGGTCAAACCGTTGGTATCGAGAACAATGTTCGTAGCGTCTTCAATCAGACGTCCGTTACCGTAAACGAGAAGGTTGTGGGTAGCAAGGTTGTTGCTAGCGTCCACTACCGAAAAGCGTTCACCGTCACGCGGATTCGGTGAGAGGTTGACAGTAGTCTCTTCTTCGAGATTGCACTGCAACCGAGTGTTCGCCGGGACGTAGTAGTCCAGTAGGTCATCCATGTAGAGGTTGACACTGTTCGGCGTCTGTATATTTCCTTTACCGAGTGGAAGCACGGAAAGGGGGTCGCCCATTTCGTTACCGAAGAGCGAACTGACGACACGATTCAGCAGTCGGAGCGCCTCGGTCTGCTCTGCCGTGGTAGGCGAGGCACCAACAGCGATGAGGTTGCTCTCGCGGTAGGCGTCAGTGATGATCTGCGAAATAGTCGTCATCATTTACTCCAAAGAAAAAGGGGGAGCCCGAGAACTCCCAGTCTCCCCCAAATTCAGTGACCCTAGGTCACGACGATCATTACGAGCCGTTGAGGCGGACGATGCGCCGACGCTCGCGGACGTTAGCAGTGAGGGCGACGTCAAACCGAACGCTGTGAGCGCCGGTATCGAAATCGCTGTGCTGCCACATACGAACCGAAAGCGGGACCTTCGTCAGACCCATACGACGGGCAGTGCCGGTCGCGGGCAGGACAAGCTGCGCCGTATCCACGACAATCGCATTCTTCTGGATGATCGCACGAGGACGATAAGCAGTCGAAGCGGTGCCGATGAACGTGATCGCGGCGTTATCAGCCGGTGCCGAGTCAACGGTCGCGTGAGCGGTGTTGACGTCGCTGGTGCCCTGAACGATCAGTGCCGGGAAGATGCGGAGAGCCGCAATCGCACCCGTGGTAGCGGTGGCATCCCCCACAACGCGGAACTGCTGCAGGCGACCGGTGGTAACACCAGCACGGTTGTCCCAAGCATACACGCCCGCGATAGTGAAGACTTCACCATCCTTGATCGTCTGCGAACCAGTCAGGCCGTCGATGGCGATGGTCTGGGTCATGAAGTAACCCGGAGCCGTCGAAGCAGCAACCGCCGTATAGTTCACATTCTGCGCACCACCGTTGATGGCAGCGGCACCCGAAGCAGCGCGAGAGCCCATCGTGAGCGCCGGAAGCTGCTGGGTGAACACGGTGGGAACACCGTAGATTTCACCTTCAAAGCCACGACGGAACGCACCGGTCGACAGACTGTCGGTGGCCGGATACGCCACGAGGGTTTCGGCAAGCGCCTGGCGGTCGGCATACGACAGCACCATGCGGAGGTCGTTGTCGTCCACGCCTTCTTCCTTGAGACGGGTGTAAGCGGTAGCGACGTCGCCAAGATCAGCAACGTTATTACCGGCAGTCCCGACCCAGTTGTTCGACGCGAGAATCGCAGTCGACAGCACGTAAGCGTCGATCTTCTCGGCAAGCTGCTGCGCCACGGCCTTGAGGGCTTCGCTTTCGCGGGCCGAGCCGATATCGCGGACCTTCACGAAGTCGCCCCAGCCCATGCTGACGCCGAAGGTCTTGTTCACCTTGAAGATTTCCGAACCGAACACGCTGTCCTGAACGCCGCCCGACAGGTCCTTGACACCATCGGTCGTTTCAGTCACAGTGTAACGGGGACCAACCTGCTCGATAACCTGCAGACCGTTTCGGTCGTCCATTTCGGCATCGTGCTGCTTCCAGCTAACGAGGTCGGAGGCAATCAGGTTATTCTGAAAGATGGTCGCAAACGTGTTAAGCACCAGCTTCTGCTGGGTGACAGTAACAGTAGCCATAGTTGATTTTAGTCCTTAGTCTACCGCCTCTGCCAATGTTCCTTTACTTTCCGTAGAACTTCTTGGCAAAGGCATCCAAGTCGTCGGTATCGTCAGCTACATCGAACCGACCGTTGGTGCCGCGAGCACGGTCCACCGGAGGTTCAGGAGCCTTAGTTACCTTGACTGCTGGCTCGGTCTTACGCGACTTGAACATGGAGTTCAGTTCACCAAGGCCGAGAGTTGCCTTGAGGGGGCCGCCAGCGACAAGCGCCTTGGCTTCCTCGATGTGGTCCGAAAGGTAGTAAAGGACTTCGGGGCCATGCTCCATCGACATGATTGTCTGGGCAAGGTAAGTGCCGTAGCTCGGGTCAAGACCTTCAAAGGTCGATTCCAGAGCCATACCCTTTTCCTGAATGTCGGGAAGAGTCTGTTCAGCGACGGCAAGACGTTCCTGCCAACCTCGCTGGATTTCCTCAACAGCAGAGCGTTCCTGCTCCGCCTGACGTTCGGCAGCTTCTTGTGCCCGAAGGGCCTCACGCTCTTGCTGCAGCGTGAAACGAGTCAGGTCCCGGATGAAACCGGGGTCGAACTCGCCAAGCGGGTATTTGGCTTCACCGTTTGCATCGACGTCGTCCGGGGTCGGACCTGCCGGAGCTTCAACGGCTTCCTTAGTCTCTACTTCTTTCGGCTGACTACGTTCGGCAAGCTGCCGACGGAGGTCTTCGGCCTCACGTTCAGCGGCCCGACGGGCTGCAGTCAGTTCATCAATCCGTTCCTGTGCAGTCTTCTTCTTCGGCTTCAACTTGAGGGCGTTCGATTCTTCCTGCTCGTCAGCGGGGATATCGACTTCCTCGTCGTCTTCGTTCGGAGTTTCTTCGATCTGTTCAGGTGCGAGGGGATCGTCCTCGGGGGTGCTTTCCTGCTTCGGTTCTTCCGTGGGAGTAGTCTTCTCTGCTTCTAGCGAGGCAGCGAGTTCTTCGTCCGACATTACGGTGCCGAAATCGAGGTCTGCGGTGGTATTATCAACCATGTAGTTTTGCGGTCCTTCAACCGATTGCCTATTTATTGCGTGTGACCCCCGAGGCTAGGCTTTCCCCGGGGACACGAAGTCGCCTTACGACGACCGGAGTAAGTTTTTAGGACTCTTCCGAGTCTTCACCACTGCTGGCATTCTGGGCCTCGACTTCCTGTTCGGCCATATCGCGTTCGTACTGGCGTTGACTTTCGTCGAGAATGTTTTGGATCGCGTCCATTTCCATCTGGTTGGCGTCAACCTGATGGTCAGAGAGCGCCCGGATACGCTGGGTTTCAGCGTTATACCGATCAATTTCAAGCTTTTCGTGTTTGTCCTTGAGTTCCTGCTGTAGTGCTTGATTCTCCAACTCAAGCTGCTGCATACGCTGCATAGCCTGCTGGATTTCCTCCTGCGAGGGCATAACCTGCCCGCCTTCGGCCTGATCTTCGGGATCAAGGAACTGCGGAGGAATAGTCTTCTTGAGTCGTTCAGCCAGCTTGTCAGCCCCGGGCCAATCCTGTGCCTTGGCGACGATATCGCCAGCGACCTGAATGAGATTCGGCCAGACCTGAATAGCCTGCATCATTGCCTCGGCAGCCTCGGCCCGACGGGTCGTGTAGCTGGCACCAGTCGAGAGAGCTACGTCGTAGTTCCCGGTGGCGAGGTTCGGAGACGACATATCGTAAGGGTCGTTGATCTTGACGAGCTTAGGGGCTTCGTCTTCACCAATCAACCGGACGATACGGGTCCCGTCGTAAATCTGCGGGATAAGCTGGTTGATGACGTCCCCGGCTTCGAGCAGCGAAGCATTCCCGTTGTCGTAGAAGGTGAGGGATGCGATATCCCCTTCCTTCTGCCGGGCCATGATCGCCTTGCCGGAGGTTTCATTACTCTTAATCCCAAGCGAAGCGTCATGGATACCCGTGACGTCCTTCATATCTTGGGTGTTGATGTTGGCTTCGTTCAGCAGAGCCATCTGCATCTGCGGAGGCTCAACACGGATTACGTTCTGCCCGAAGACAGCCTCGTCGTTGAAGATCAACAGCGGGTCGCGGGTGAGGTGAGCCTTGCGGATCAGGTCCTCACGACCTTCGACGGCACCTTCGGTAGCCATCCACTGCGCCTTCGGAGCGTAGCCAAGCTGTTCGGCAGCCACCGAACGCCAGAAGTTACGCAGACGGGCGGGGTCCTTGATGAACCTCACAAGACCGTAACGAACACGCTTACCACCGACGTTAGTAACGCGGCCCGACATACGAATGATCGGGAGACGGTTAAGCTTGTATTCGTAAGGACCGGCTAGGATTTTCCAACCGGTAGTCAGGTGCATCTGTGCGTAGAGGCACGGGGCGATGCGGGTCTTGAGGGGCGGACCGAGCTTTGCAACAAGCTCATCAGCCGTCTCACCCAGAACGTGAATCGAGCCGTCTCCGAAGAGGCCGAGCAGTCGGTCGCGTTCAATCATTCGCCAGTGTTCTACAACACGGACAGTCTTGTCATCGAGCCATCCCGACTGACGCATATCCCGCATATCCGAGCGGGGCATTTCAGCAGGGTTAGCATCCTTGAACTTGCGTTCAAACTCTTTCCGAGGAATCGCGTCTTCTACGAAGCAGTGACGAGCGTCACGGCCAGTAGGGTCGATTGACATACGATCCCAGACCACCGAGAAGGCATCGTCGATAGGACGAACGAATACGTCCTGATCGAAGACGTCGTCCCGGGCATATTCCACGGCGATACGGAAGGCACCGTCGCCGCACGTGACTTGCGACTCGAATGCCGCATCGTAGACGCGGTCAGCCCGGGACTTATACTCGATGGAACGGATCAGGTCCCCGCGAACCGAGGCAATTTCGGTATCCCCGTTTTCGCCGGGAAGGACCTTGATCGCATTCCTCGACTGCCGCCAGTCACCCACAAGCTGTGCGGTGAACTGCGGAATCGTGTTGATGGTGAGACACGGAAGGCCGTTGCGGTGTTCGAGGACTTGCGGGTCCCACTGCTCACCTGCAGCAAACTTCTTGTCGTCCAGTCCTTCTCGACGGTTGTCTTCGTCAGCTAGGAGGTCGGACTCGTAATCTTCACGCAGGCACTTCAAGTAGTCTTCGACGGTTTCATAGCCTTCGGGGACGTATCCCTTCTCCGGCTCATCGTCCATCTTGTCAGACCCGTATTGAATGACGTCCAGACCACGGGCGTCTTCGTATTCTTCGGGAAGCCCGGTTGGTTCTTTTTCGTCCTTCATGTTTTCTCCTTCGTCGAAAGACGAATTATCCTGCCATCCAACCAGTCTCGACGTGTTCCAATCCGACGTGACCGTGGTAAGCCTTCTTCGGCTTGTCCGAGGTCGGAGTATTAGTGGAACGGCGACGTGACGTGATTTTGTCAAAGATTTCGGTTAGCCCCCAGACGAGAGCGTCGACTCGGTCAGGCGACCCCATAGCAGGGGTGCGGAAGTTATCGACCGAGAATAGGCACATCTGGTCCTCAAGCTTGTCAAAGATTCCGACGTGGTGAACCCGCTTCTGTTCGTAGAGAGCAGACACAGGTTCGGCTCGGACAATCTTGCCGCGAGAGGCGTGAACAAGCGTAACAGGGACCGAACGGTCTTGAGCTTTGAGAACTGCACTGACCATTTCTCCGCCTTGGTTCTTCTCGGCGACGATCTTGTCAGCCTCCCATTTCCGGTAGAGCATGACGGCCCGACGAGCCCACTCTTCCGGAGAACCTTTTATTGAACCATCCTCAAGAACGTAGCCACGAGCATATCCGTCTTTGTCTCGGGCGAGGCCGACAACCACGATCCCAGTCTCGTCACTACCTTCCTCTGAACTGGTTGCAGGATCGACTGCAACGATAACTCGTTCAAGGTCAACAGGTGCTTCCGATACGCGGCAGGCATCGAGAGTTTCTCGGTTCCAGAGGGCTCCGGGGATATCATCGAGGATTTCACCTTCAAGTTCCTGACGACCCAGTCGAGTCCCGGCATACTTGTCTTCAATCTCGCGGATGAAGCTAGCAGCCATGTTCTGTGCGTTATCGCGGGTCGCCCCACGAGTGACAGCAACCATCGGGTCCTTGAGCAGCTTCCGGATGAGAGGAAGAGGACGAGGCGTGGTTGTGACGATAGTGCGAGGATCGCTCCCGAGACGCATACCGAATTGGAGTTGGTCCCAAGTGTCCTGCATATAGCGCCACTTAGCCATTTCGTCGCACCAAGCACCGTCATGCTGCGGACCACGAAGCTGGTCAGGTTCGACTGCGTTATACAGCCATGCCTGTGCTCCATTCGGCCACTCAACGACACGCTTAGACGAAATATAGGTGGGCCTGAAATCCTTCGGGTGGACTGCCAGAAGCCCTGATTCACCAAGAACCATGACGTCTCGGGCGTCAGCACCGGTTTCAGCGACAAGAGCGATGCGTGAGCACTTGCCGGGGGCAAGAGGGGTCTTGCCACACACCCAATCTCGAATAGTCTCGGCACCCGTCCGAGTCTTGCCGAACCCACGCCCAGCTAGAATCAACCAAGTCGACCACGGACCACCGCCATTCCCTACTTCGGGCTGTAGCTGGTTCGGTCGGGCCCAGAACGGCCAGTGATATTTCAACTGTGCCCGGACGTCTGGGGAGAGACTATTCAGGAACTCTTCCTGCTCTTCGGGCGAGAGTTCCGCGAACCGTTGTGCAGGGGAGAGGTTTTCCATTAATCGCCTACTACTTTCAGGTCAGGCTTCTTACGCGAAGCGATATCCATGATCTTCCGAGTGAAGTCATTGGCTTCGGTTTCGATTTCCTGATACTTGATCGCCTCACCGTCCTTACCGGAGATTTCAGTCCGGTCGATGAACATACCGAGGTGACGAGCTAGGAGTTCGAGTGCCCGGAGCTTATCGCCGTCCCGGGTGCCTTCCTTGGTGATGATTGCCGTCACCTGTTGGATGACGTAATCCGGGTTCACAGACACGATCTGGGCTTCCTTACTGCGAGTGAGGAAGTCGATGTAAGTGGCGACACCCTTATTCTTGAGAAGGTTGTGAGCCTGTCGGTCTGGATAGTTCGTGGAGTAGCCAGCACGGATCGCAGCAGCGGTCCCGTTGAAGTCTACGATGTATTCATGGCAGAACGCCCGCTGCCTAGGTGAAAGCGCAAGCTCAAGCTGGTCGATATCCCCCGAAGCGAGGGCATTCAGAACGGCTTGGCTCTCCGGTCGGCTGGCATCATGCGGGTGCCGGGCCTTTCCGGTCGCCTTGCTTTTAGCCACGTTTGTTCTCCTTCGTCGAACGACGAACCTTGTTCCTACTACGATTTGCGGATTCCGACGTCACCCGGAGGTTCTTAGCCGAATTATCCTTGGGATTGTAGTTCTTATGGTCGACGTCCTTCCCGTCTCCCTTACGAACTCGGCCTGCCTTCTCCATAATCCGGCGAGCCTTGTTGCGGGCGGAGCGTCGTTTGATCTGTTCAGGCTTGGAGTTATACTTCCGTTGGGCAGCCTGACGGCCTTTCGTGTTCGGAAGCGTGGTTTTCTTCTTCAAAATCTCACTCCTTCGTCGCTTAGTCGTGGCTATCGCCACTCTTAGACGAAAATCTCCCAGCGTTTCCGGAGGAAACTTTCCCAACCTTATACGCATATTATACCACGATTCGACAAACCTGTCAAGAAAAAAGTGAATTTTTGAAAATTTTTTTTGAAATTTCCGAATGGGCGAGGGGAGAGGGGTAAGGGGGTGTGGGGAGTGGGCGACATAGAAAAAACACTTGACAAATCTCTCGATCTGTGATACCCTATCTAGTATAATACTAGTATATGAACTTAGTATATGATATGATTAATGATAATTGATAATCATATACTAACCTATATACTAAGATTATAGGGGCTAGCCTCGCTGCAAGCACCCCCGCAGGTCCGCCCCGGGATAAACACCCCGAAATTTCCCCGGAAACAGGGGCTACAGCGCGAAGACCGACATTCAGGCTACCCATGTAGCGGTTGACCGCCGAACCCTCTCTACGGGCCTTAAAATCGGAGAGTGGAATTTTCAAAATTTTGTGTAGCTACGTAGGCGGACTTTCACCTCACAGCAGGACCTTGCGATCCATGCCCCCCCCCCTACCGGAACGGAACGAGAACAGAAGGAGAACGGACCGGGAACCTGTCGGGATATTTGACAGAACAGAGCGGGAACAACGGCTATATACCTAGCATGGCGGGGAAGGGGCGTCGGTATTCTTTACACCACGAAACGGCAGAAATCCGCCATTATCCCCCTAACGCTGTCGGTATTCTTTACATTCAGAACGGAACAGGAACACGCTAAGCCCTTGATTTACAACAGGAAAGACAGTTTGGCACGCCCCTTGCTATATCTGCCTTGCCCTTTGGGGCCGCTCTTTGACATTGTGAGACTAGAGACAGGCAGGCCAGCAATGGCCCTTGCTTTCCCCATGCGCGGCATTTCCCGCAAGGCATGGGCAGCGCTTCCCCTGTTCCCCTTCCCCTTGCTTACCCTTGCATCAGACTGGCATCACGCAAGATCGGCAGCGGCGAACCGGACGGGAGAGAGAGTAAGGGCCTTTGCTGTCCTGCCTAGCAGGGTGGCATTTCAACCGATGCCCGAAACGGCAAAGCCTATCCACCGATTGAGCGGTGAAATTGGCAAACTTGCCAAAGTAGGACTAAGCAAGGAATGTTACCATGACTAAGACCAAAACGAATTCGCCTGCCCCTGCCATGATCGAAAGCCCGGCGGAAATGCCAGCGGCCAAGGTTGAACCGGCCAATGGTGAACCGGCCAAGGGGAATATGTTTAGCGATTATTCGCGGACTATCGCCAAGGATATCGCGGCCAAAGCGGACTTGCTGTCGCTGTCGAAGCAACGGCTTGCTCATGCTGCTGACCTGTTTTCGGACGGAAAAGTCAAGAACGGGGAAGCGGCTGAAGTTGCCAATACTGGCGCGCTGCCTCTCTATCAGGGCCGCATTGCCGGACTGTTTAGCAACGCCGAAGTGTCGGCGGCTTTGCAAGATACCTTCGGGTGTAAGCAAAAAGGTGCAGGCCCCGACGCCCCTAGCGTTCCGGCCGGTCATCCTGACGCAAGCAAAACGCCGCATGGAGCGGGAGAACACCTAAGAAAGCGGATTGTCCGTGCCGTCGCTGCCTTCGAGTATTCGACAGGGGCGGACGATGGCGGCAAGTTTTTCGCTGGCCTGCCGGCCGATGAAGTCGAGCAAGTTTGCCGGGAATTGAACGAGGGATATATTTCCCTGTTTACGGCCTATGAGCGGTTTGCGGTTATCCGTAAGGAACATACCGCCAAGGCCGAAGCCGCTTTCAATCCGAAGCATATCGAAAGCCTTTGCGATAGCCTTGCTAAGCCCGAAGCCGTTTCGATTATCAAGGGCAATCCTGAATTGCTGTCGGCTTATGCCGCGCTTGCGGTCATGATCGAAGCAATCGGGGAAGCTGGCGCTTCGATTGAAGCCGGGGCTGAATTCGCCTAACGGCGATAGCCGAAAGCCCTAAGCCTAGCCTGTCTCTAGTCTCTTGCCCTTGCGCTTGTCGGGAAACCGACAGGGGCAGGGGCCTTTCGTGTCTGGAAAAGTTGTTTGCGTGACCAACGGTCACTTGTTCTCGTTCTGTTCTTTGGCAAGTTTGCCAAAAGTGAAAGCCAGTCTTATGTTCAACGCCCTATACGATTGGGGAGACGGTCCCAGGTTTTACCAAGCCGTCAATTCAACCCGGAAAGTGGCACGAAAAACAGCAAAAGTTTTTAACGCCCGATATGATGGCCGGCCTTTCCCCAACGGGAAGGGTTACTATCCGAAAGGGAAAGCCAGAGTAGTGAGAGTTTGACGCTAGTCGCTCAAAGTTTAGGTGAAAGCAGGTTGATAGGGCTGCCCCTTCCCGGTCCCTGCTTTCTTCTAAGTTTTGTCGTGGTGAAAGCCGCTCTTTGCAAAGGGGTTTGCAATGGAAGAAGTAATTCAGGATTGTGTGTTGTGGCAGTCGATCTATTCCGGCTGGCATTTGGTTAGCCCGAACGGTGAGACTATCGAATCTTTCGGTGAAAGCAGACCGACTAACGAGCAAGTCCAGTCGATCATCGCTGCATGGGAGTTCACGGGATGCCTCGCATGAAGGTCGCGACTCGTGGTCGCTTGAAGTCGAATATGGATATGTTCGCGGTCCGGGGCGATCCTTGGAATATCCCCGATAGGCCGCCGGAACAAATCCCGCCACCGGGTATTTACACCGATGAAGAGCGGGCGTATATCGTCAAGCTCAATCGGGCGATGCGGATACTCGGTAAGCCTGAAAGGTGCATCCACTTGCTGCCTGCATCGGTGGCGAAGGCTCTGCATGAGAAGCGAAAGAAAGCTGATCTAGCGGCCCTTGGCAACCCCGATATGGACAGGTGGTTGGAAGCGGAGTATAAGTCCCCGAAGAAGCAGAAGAAGAAAGCCTCTAATCACGGCAAAGGCTTTCTTCGCTCGAAGCCTGTTGAGTCCCGGTCCGAAGAAAAGGCTGGACGGATACTGATTGCTCTCCGTAAGGCACGGAAACACAAGGAAATAATCCGGGTGAAGTAAATCTTGGCAAACTTGCCAAAAGGAAGGATTTAGAATGCGTCTCTCTGTTGTTCTCCTCGCAATGGTTGCTTTGTTCGTCGCCGCTCCGGCTGATGCTCCGCAACCGATGCCTGAACCGCGTCTGATCGGATTGGGTTGCGGCCCGAAGCACCTGACGATGACCGCTAACGAAGAGGACGAGTTTCCTGCTCCGTGTTACGCAATCGGGACGAAGGAAGAGCTTTGCCCTCCTGACCCGGCTTTTCCGATTCTCGAAGACGAGCCTATAGAACTCGAAGAATGCCTGAACTATCTCGGTGACGGTTGGTAGGGAGAACAACATGGGTAAGTTTTGCCATTTGCCGCCGCGTGAAGCGGCTCGGAGCATCGGCCTGTTTGCGCGGGCTGGTGCTTTTCTTTTGTCCTTCGGTGTCGCCATCTTCGTCTGGTGGTGCATCGTCGAAGCCGTCAAGATGGTGGAGTAAATCTATCATGGACCACCGCGAATACCAAGAATATCTCCATTGGGCGGAAGAATTGCTCAAGGAGAAGAACGGCGAAGAACAGGAGGACGAGTAATGCGTTAGACTGTTGCCGATAGCGGAGACGGCCCGCAGCTAAAACCACAGTGCTGGGGCAACACACTAAAAGGCCCCTGTTATATGAGCGGCGTAACTTAAGTGGAAAAGCCGTCATGTTAGAGAGCCGGAAGTAATTTATTACAAAAGGCAATGATCTAAGGACGGTATGGGAGTTCGAGTCTCTCCGCTGCTCTTATAACATTGGAGTTAATCATGGGCTGTCTGACCAAGGAAAAGTTTGGCAAACTTGCCAAGTTTCGCAAGACCGAGGCATACGAGGAAGGGGAAGAAGCCCGTTCTCTCGGATGGTCGAAGCGGGATAACCCGTATCAGCGCGGGACCAAGAGCTATGTCGAATGGCTCAAGGGATGGAACGATTGCGACCTGCGGTCACGCAGGGACGAGAGCAAGAGGAGCTACTGATGGAATGGGTGAAGCAACGCTGCCTTGTTTTGCAGCGAGCGTTCCGCGATCTTGGTGAACGCGGGTTGGTGACAGAAGGGCAGCTTCGGGCGCTCGGCCACGAAGAAGCGGCGAACGTCGTCGCCCGTGCTGTTAAGGGGAAGCACAATGGGAATTGAAATCTCGACTCCGTGGGTTACTCTGCACACCTGTAACCCGGATCACTGGCAAACACAATCCATCACGGTGCGCTACGATCAGATTCAGTCAATGCGTCTGGTCAAATGTCTTGGGCGCGCCGGGGTGGACGGGCCGGACAACGGCATCGAGATTGTGTGCGATGGGAAGAACGGTTGTTGGACGCGCCACTGGATGCGGTATGAAGACTACGCGAAAGCGGAGAAGGACTACACCGCGCTGTTGAAATCCTTTCAGGATATCGGCTAATGCGTTGGAAATTCTGGGAAAAGCGTGAGACTCGGAACGACGAACTCTTTCCGGGTGCGACTCTTTGAATGCTGGTCGTAATTGAAGGAGATTGAAATGAAGAAGGGAGATTTCCTCTTTGTCTACGGAACGCTTCGGCTTGGCCAGAGTGCTGATCTTACTCGCACTGGTGCCGCGTTGTTCGCTGGCCCGGATCGCGTCAGCGGCAACCTGTTCTCTCTCGGGTGGTTTCCCGGGGTGAAACTGGAAGGCGAAACCTTCGACGCGGACAAACCCGCTGTCGTTGGCGAGTGCTTCCTGATCGAAGACGAATCTATCACGGCGCGTCTCGACCACTACGAGGGCCATCCCCACCTGTTCTGTCGCAAGGTCGTCAAGACCGAAAGCGGGCGCGATGCGTGGGTCTACGAATACATGGGTTCGACGGGCTACGCAGCCACGCCTGTCGAATCCGGTGATTGGCTGACAGGAGAACACTGATGTTCATGTTTTCGCACGGCGGGCATTGCTGCGGGATCAGCACCCTCTGGGGATTCGACGACGGCCCGGACATGAAGATCGGGAAACACGAGGCCGTCAAGTATGATTTCCCTGACGACTACGACAAGTGCCGGGATATCGGGAAGAGGTATAGCCACCCCGAACAGACGCACGAAGAACGCGCGGCACGGCTGATCGAACTCACCATCGCCGAACGCCCGAAGGGGTTGATCGAGGCCGTTCTGACGTCGGGGAAATACAACTTCGACAAGAGCCGCTACAACCCGGTGCGCCAGATCGACGTCTGGGGGCCGATTCTCGAAAAGATGGGGTTCGTCCCTGTCACGACGTTCCGCAACTCGAACTCGGGTTGTGACGTCACCGTCTACCACTACGCCTACGGGCAGTAACCGATGGCACTCAATCTCGAATGTCGCGCCAAGACGTTAGTCAACGTCGATGGAAAGCGGCGGTGCTACAACGGCTGCTATGCCGGGTGGGAGTGGCAGTATTCGGAGTGGGGAGTTTTCGAGTATGATGTGCCGCCCGAAAAAACCGAAAGTCGGTTGGAATTCTGGCGGGACTTGAATGACTACGCGGTCAGTCAGCGAGGGGAAAGTGCCCGTCGTGAATATCGCATCGTTGAAACACCTGAATAGGAGGGCTTATGTCCAGTCTCGTTCGTCGCATCCAGAAGCGGATTGCGAAAGCACAGGGATTCGTCCGTCACACCGACGGATTCATCTACAACAGCCAAGGCGAGCAGGTCGGTCGCCACTGGCCGCAGGTTTCCGCACCGACCGTGAAGAAAGGTGACTGATATGGACCAGAAGAAAGCCGTTGCCGAGACGACCACCGATAACCCCGATGATCGGATTTTCCGACGGCTGTCGGCGGTCCTGTTGATTTCATCCGATCAGTTTGCACGGCAGTCGGTGACGAAGCAAACATCTATCATCGCGCTGGCCACGCCGACCCAGCCGGTTCGGTTCGTGCCGAATTTCCTCGACCTCATGAACATCAAGCGGTTGCGCGACCGGCTGCTGGACGGCAAGGACATCGAAATCGAACTCGAATTCAACGGGATCGAATTCACCGCCGAAGAACGCGCTGCGATGCGGGCTTTCCTGCCTGTGCTGACGAAGCTCAACGCGAAGGTTCCTGCCTACCCGTGGTTGAACCCGGCGGAAGAATTCGCCTGTTTCGAACTCACGAGCAAAGGGCCTAAGATTCGCCGGAACGGCCACGATATCGGGGTCAAGACCGCGAAGTCCGTCTGGGAACGTGCGTCGAAGTATTGGGCCGGGGGCAAGAAGCCGCAGTCCTACTACATCGGCAGCAACTACTACTCGAACGGCCACAACGTCGTCATCACGGAAACGCAGGTGTCCATCGGATGCCAGACGATTCCGCGCGCCGAAGTCGAATACCTCGCCCGCTGGCAGAACTGGGAACCTGTCATCGGGTAATACCATCCGTTCCCCTTTCGTTCCATCTTGGCAAACTTGCCAACTTTCAGGGAGTATTCCATGACCTCGATTCGTGAAAGCGAACCATGACTGTGCAATCCTTGCGGTCGGCGATTTCATCGCGGGCCAACGAACTCCTTGCTGGTAAAATCGTCACCGCAGGGATTGTTCAGCACAAGCGGAATTGGCGGCATTGCGATTGCTCGTGGTGTCGCACAAAGAGGGAAGCGACTGTCGTCATCGGCAGTCTCGTCCCGCGCATCCCATATCGCGGGGTCTATTGCGAGGACCTTCGTGATGCATGGCGTGACGAAAAGCGCCAAGAATATCGCAAGCGTTTGAACTCTCTCGAAGGAGAATGACATGGAATTTCTGCGTTTCGGTTCCTCGATTCCGGGAACCTACTGGGGCTGCTGCGCTTGCTGCATCATCCAGAACTTCGGGGTCGATCCTGACGAGAAGTCGTCCATCCAGATCGTGTCGGGCGACAGCGGCACCCCGATGGGCGATTGCTTCGCCGGTCCCACCTACGCCGATATCTTCCGGCAGCGCATCCGCATCGGCACGTTCTCGAACCGCGATATGCCGAACCACGTCTTCCTCGCCATCCTGACTGCCAGACAGATTTCGGGCGGCGTCGGCGCGAAGTGGCTCAAGATTCTGCGGGACGAAGGCTTCGAGTTCCTGCGGGCCACGGACAATTCGGTCTATACCGGCGGCGACCCGGCCTCGAACATGAAGGGCGGTAATCCGAACTACATCTTCGGTCTGTTCCGGAACATCGGCAAGGGCGCGATGGACAATCCGTTCCTGCCGCCGAAGGCGTGGACCGATCTGAAATCGGACTTCACCGAACCGTCGGCGCTGTTCAACGAATCGCAGGACACGGCGGCTCTCGCTCAGAAGATGAGCGCCGAGCAGTTGGCGCGCTGGGACGCGACCGGTCCGACCAAGCTGCTGACCCGCGCCGAAGTCGAAGCAGCCGGTGCGCCGGTGGTCTATGCTGGCCTGCGTTCGCGCTATCCGCAGCAGACCGCCAAACAGCGGGAATCCGCCCAGAAGGCCGACAAGAATCACGTCGAGCAGACCGCTCTGCGTGGTGCGAAGGCCGCCTGATCCACCATTAACCCTGCTCACGCTATAGGTCTAGTAAGATAGGGGTTCGTTTCCCCTACGCCTTGAGTCCATCATCATATGGGATCAACTGTGAGAGTCTGGAAATGCAGGAAGTGGGAGCAAGACCCTTAAAGCCGTCCGCGAAACGGCGCTATCCATAAGCCATCCGGCCCACACCGCCCGCGCCCGCCCGCCACGCACACTGGCCCCTAGCCGACTTGCGTCCCGGGTATAGTCAGATTCCAATCGCCCCGCCTTAGCAAGCGGAAGATAATTGCGAAAAGACTTGGGAAGGTCAACGGTCAAGGTAGAGGCAATGCACGGGTTAATAACAGGGGGGATGGGGACTCCAAATCCTCATCCCTCCTGTCACTCTTGGCAAACTTGCCAAAAAGGATCATCATGGGTATCTCGAAATATTACGGCAAGATACGGCTTGAACGGGCTGCCCGCCTTCATTGGTATGGGGCCAAGAGCGAGGCGTATAAGATTGCCATCGACGTCATTCAAGACATAGTGAAGGAGTCCGATCATGGGCCGACGCTCACGCCGAAGCACCAAGGCAGCACGGAAGAAACAGGAAAGGAGGTGTCGCATGGCCGCCGCTAACTCTGCTCTCGCACAGCAGAACTCAACGATTACGGCCCAGTGCCTCGGCCTGACAATCGACAAGTCGAAGATCACTCTGACGCAGGGCAATCGCGCTCCGCCGAAGGTGTCGGTTCTGCGTGACCATCTGCTCGACTATCCCGAACTCTGGCTCGATGTTTTCGTTGCCGGTCCGCCGTATGAAGAACGGCAGTTCGCGGAACTCTTTGCTCGTGCTCGATGCAAGCGGGCAACTACCGTCGAAATCGCCGACCTCGTCGTGCTGACCGGCGGTCCGGACGTCGATCCTCGGCTCTACGGCGAGAAGCCGCACGATACGACTCGCGTTCATGTCGAACGAGACAAGGAGGATATTGCTATCTTCGACAAGTGCATGGAACTCGGTATCCCGATGCTCGGCATTTGTCGCGGGGCGCAACTCGGCAACGTCCTCATGGGCGGCAAGTTGTTCCAAGACGTCGATGAGCACTACGGCGATCACGGGATTTATGACGTCGTCAACAAGACGGCTATCCCCCGTATCTCGTCCGTCCATCATCAGGCCGTCATCGCCAACCCGGAAATCGGGATGGAAGTCATCGCTGTCTGCAACAAGTCGACGGCTCGCTGGTTGAACGACATGGACTGCGACGTCGGCAAGCGGCAGGACGTGGAAGCGTTCTTCTTCCGGGACTCGTGCTTCCTCGGCATCCAAGGCCACCCCGAATACCGTGGCTACAACCAGTTCGCCAAGTGGACTCTCGACTTGATCCAGAGCTACATCGTCTGCAACCCCGATCTGCACTGGCAGGATTCCCAGTATCGGATCAAACCCGATCTAGTCGCGCAACGCAATGCTGGCTGGGCGAAGCGCAAGAAATCTATCACCAAGCCACTCACTATCACCCAGACCAAGAAGGGAACAAACTGATGTGCGGTCACGTCGGCATTGCCGGAAATCTGGAATTCAAGGACGAGGCGACGATGAAGCGCCTCTTGCTGATCGACTACCTTCGCGGCCCGGACTCGACTGGTATTGCGGCCATCCGCAAGAACGGTGAAGCCGTTATCTCCAAGGGGGCGTTGAATCCCATCGACTTGTTCGATATGCCCCGGTTCAAAACGGCCTTGAATGCCTTCCAGTCGAAGGTTTTTCTGGGTCACAACAGGGCTGCCACCAAGGGTGTCGTCAACAACGTCAACGCCCATCCGTATGAAGTCGATCACATTGTCGGCGCTCATAACGGAACGCTCGACACGCAGTCTTACGCCGAACTCGAAAAGCTGCTCGACGAGAAATTCGGCACCGACAGCCACGCAATCATCGCCGGTATCGCCAAGTTCGGTGTCGAAGAAATCATCCCGATGCTGCGATCCGGCGGCGGAACGACCGGTGGGGCGTGGTCACTCGTATGGATGGATCGTGAAAACAACACGCTCAACTTCCTGCGTAACGATCAACGCCCGATGTGGTATGCGTATTCGGACGATTTCAAGAAGCTGTTCTGGGCTTCGGAATGGCCGATGATCGACGTCGCCACGGCTCTGCCCACCGGCACCGGCAAGGAATACAAGCTCTACCACAACGAGAAGGCGCACCGCTACTTCTCGACGGAAGAGGACGTCTGGTATCAGTTCGACCTCGACAAGCTGACGGCGGGCGGGGACGACGTCCCGAAACCGAAGTGCAAGAAGCTAGCAGGAAAGGAGCCGGTAGCGGTGTCGACTACCTACGACCCTTTCAATCGCGCTACCAATGCGGCTTCACATACCCGGACTACGACGACGAAATCCCGTGGCACGACGACGTTGGGCAAACAACCCACTGACAACGTCAACATCGTCCACCTGTTCGGCAGCGAGGAAGACCCGATGGCGGGCCTGATGACCCGCGAGCAGTTCGAGGAAATCGCCAAGTATGGCTGCTCATGGTGTGGGCAGTCTGTGGACTTCGCCGATCAGGGCGTGACGATCTTCGAGCGTGACCAGATTTGCCTGTGCCCCACCTGCTCCGGCGGTGACAATCAGGCTTCCCGGGTCCACGTCGCCAACCTCGATCAACTGTTGTAATTGGCAAGTTTGCCAAGAAAGGAGTAGCATGACGACCCAAGCACTCACCCCGATGGACGGGTTCACCTTCGGGTGCGACCCCGAACTGTTCATCTTCGGCCCGGACGGCCAGCCTGTCTCCGCCGAAGGGCTGATTCCCGGCTCGAAGGAAGAACCGCACAAGGTCGAATACGGCGCTGTCCAGCGTGACGGCCTCGCTGCCGAGTTCAACATCGACCCGGTCGACAACTTCCGCGATTGGAACCGCAATATCCAAGCGGTGATGGGGCAGCTTGAAGCGATGCTCCCGGCGGGCCATACGTTGCAGGCGGTTCCGTCCGTTCGGTTCTCCGAAGAAGTCTTCCTCGCGTCGTCGAAGGAAGCCCTCGCTCTTGGGTGTTCGCCGGACTATAACGCGTGGACGCAGACCGTGAACCCTCCGCCGTCGCTCGATCACGACCCGTTTCTGCGCTGTGCCGGGGGGCATATCCACTTCGGGTGGACGAAGGACGCCGCGCTGTCCGATCCGCAGCATATGCTGAATTGCTGCGACCTCGTGAAGCAGCTTGACTGGTATCTCGGCGGCTGGTCGCTCAAGCTGGACGAGAACACCGAACGTCGCTCGCTATACGGCAAGGCCGGGGCGTGTCGCATCAAGGACTACGGCGTCGAATACCGTGTCCTGTCGAACTTCTGGGTGACTACCCGGGATCGTCGTCTCGCCGTCTGGAACCGTATGGTGCAGGCGATTGCCGATATGCGGAACACGTATCTGCCGGAGCGTGTCTCGCGCTACAACTCGACGCTGGTTGACGCCATCAATCAGTCGAGCGTCCCCGCCAGTTTCAGCCGGGCCTTCCGGTTCCCGCTGACCACCATCGACCACAGCTACGCCCGCTATTAAGGAGAGTGACATGGTAACCGAAGACAAAACGAAAGAGCATATCAACTTCTACGAGAATATCAAGGAAGCGAATATGCGGCTCCGTGGAACCGTCGTTCTCTATTACGGTCTTCCGCACTACATCATGGCGATCACCGCTCATAACCCGGACGGCATCTTCCGTGTTTACATGGAACCGCTGTCGGATGAAATGATCGTCCACTCGTCGAACCGTCCGCCGTTCGAGCAGTATCCGTCCGATCACCCGTCGCTCGGCACCGCGATGGACGAATGGATGGAGAAGAATCCGAAGTCCGCTCTCATGCGGAAGATGATTAACTCGCCGAAGTTCAACAAGTTCCGCCCGTTCCCGTTGGGAATGTGCAACTACAACGGTCGGGTTTACTATCTCGAACGTCAACCCACCCGCAAATCCGAGCAGGGTTTGACCAGCAACATGATCGCCGAGAGTCGTCTTCGGCTGGACGATCAGCCCATAATGGGCGGGCCGCGTGGAATTGCCTTGACTTCCCCGGCTCTCGCGGCTACCATCCGTAACGAGTATCCCTCGTTCGAGGAATGTCTGACCAATCTCAAGGATAGGACCGTCACGAACGACGGGGTCGCCTTCCACCGGCATTTCGCCTTGATCCGAGGCCCGATCAACACGTTGTTCCTCGGCTACAAGGACAGCGTTATCGGGGTTCTGCCGCATCGTGACTCCACCGAGGTTATCCTCGACGTCAACCACTACCACACCCGGGAAGCCGTTCAGGACCTCGGGATTTTCATTAACATCGTCGTCGAATAAGGAGGTGCCCATGAAGTCGCCGTTTCTCCGGACAACCGAGAACCCTTCGCCGGGTTACGATATCAAGACTCTGCTGGGCCGTATTCCGACGGCAGGCGAGGTCGGTATCGAAATCGAGTGCGAGGGCAATAAGTTCGAGAAGAACAACGCCAACCTCGCGCCGTTCTGGGAATTCCATCAGGACCATTCTCTGCGGGGGCAGGACAACGCCGAATACGTTCTGGCGAAGCCGATCAAGTTCGATCAGGTCCCCGAGGCCATCGAAGCCCTCTGGAAGATCATGGATAAATACGGCACCGTCCTTGACGTCTCCAATCGGACGTCGGTTCACGTCCACCTCAACTGCCAGAAGTTTCACCTCAACCGTCTGACGGCTTTCATGGCTCTCTACTTCATCGTCGAGGAAGCCTTGACCGAGTGGTGCGGCGACCACCGCGTCGGCAATCTCTTCTGTCTGCGGGCGAAGGACGCTCCCGCTCTGGTTTCTCAGATCAAGCGGTTCATCCGTAGCGACGGCAAGCTCGAACTCCGTGACAACCTCCACTACGGCGGCTTGAACGCCCATGCGCTGATGAAGTTCGGCTCGCTCGAAATCCGCACCCTGCGTGGCTGCACGAACCCACAGGCGATTATGGACTGGTTGAGTATTCTTCGCCGTCTCTACGATCTGTCGGCAGAGTTCTCCGATCCGCGCGATATCTGCGGTATGTTCTCGGCGGAAGGACCGGCCACCTTCTTCGACACCATCCTCGGCGATACCGCCGCGATTGTCCGGCAAGGGATTGCGATGACCGAAGATCAGATTCGTGACTCGCTCTACGACGGAATCCGGCTGGCGCAGGATATCTGTTACTGTCGAGACTGGTCACTCTACAAACCTGTGGAGTTGGCCGACGACCCTTTTGGCCGTGACCCACGGAAGGTCATGAAAAAACTCGGCGGGATGGTGGCGCAATCTGATGCGTGGGCCACGTCTCACCAATCGGCTAACGAATTCTTTTCGCTGGCTACTACGGCGAATACCCTGATGCCGATTCAACAGATGGAAGCCATCCCCTTCCCCGGCTACACCGAGGAACCGGAAGAGCCCGAGGAAATCTACGACACCGATTATGACGTCGATATCGACTTCGACGAGGAGGGCTGATATGCGATACCGAGTTCTTCCCTACCGCACTGGCTCCAAGAGTGCTAAGGCTTTGGCCGAAGCCCTTGGAGGGAAGGTGCTAAAGCTGTCGGGCAGTAGTTATTTCCAGCAAGCCGAAGACGTCATCGTCAACTGGGGTAACATCAATCCTGCCCATGTCCCCGAAATGCTGCTGACCTCTGTGCCCGGCAGTTACCGGCTTCTTAATCCTTGCACGGCTATCCGGCCTGCCAGCAACAAGAAGTTATTCTTCCAATCTATCACGGAAAGCGGGCTGCATGACATTATCCCTCGTTTCTGGACTTCCGCCGCCGAAATTCCCGACGATGCTTTTCATGTTGTGTGCCGCACTATTCTGGCTGGCCA
>Ga0208916_10000222_pt1 | contig 29011 bp, 33 predicted proteins | sample DEB19_08_DNA_5_FD_184523 | JGI IMG/M metagenome (GOLD analysis project Ga0208916, IMG submission 184523) | Aqueous microbial communities from the Delaware River and Bay under freshwater to marine salinity gradient to study organic matter... | ecosystem: Environmental > Aquatic > Marine >... | reverse complement strand
TTCTTCCTCCTCTTCTTCCTCCTCATCTTCCTCCTCATCTTCTTCCTCCTCTTCTTCATCTTCCTCCTTCTCGTCTTCCGCCTTCTCGTCTTCCTCCTCTTCCCTAGTCAAATCACTTGCATCATCAGCATTAGTAATAGCATTATCAGCAGTACCAGGAGCAGTATTAGGAGCAGTATTAGGAGCAGTATTAGGAGCAGTATTAGGAGCAGTATTGGGAGCAGTATTGGGAGCAGTACCAGGAGCGGCAGGAACAGCAGCAGGAACAGCAGCAGGAACAGCAGCAGGAACAGCAGCAGGAACAGCAGCAGTAATAGCAGCAGGAGCAGTATTAGCAATAGTATTAGCATTAGCAGCAGCATTATTAATAGCATTTGCAGCATCAGCATTAATAGCATCAACCGGGAGTTTTGAAAAAAATGCACTCATTTTATGTATTATATTATATTAAGTCTATATATTTATGCATTAAAATATAACTCACGAAATTTACTAATATACTTGTCTGGAATACGTTTATTCTTGAAAAAGTTGATCTTCTGTTTGACGGATTTAAACTTATGCATGTCGGTTTCTCCGGTTAGCATTGTAATGATGAAGAATAATGAATAAACACCACATTCGGTACTGCCATACTGGTGTTGCATTGGGTGGTTCTCGTAAAATTTGATTTTTTTATTTACCATTAAACATTGCTCTTGTATACGTTCAACTAATTTCTTAATTTCAGTAGGTGTACTATCTCCTGCACTATCCATATAAAAGGCAAAGTTGTCATCAAGATCAATATACAACGACACCCAATGAGAACCAGGCTCGTCGTGTTCGTCTAAATTAAATACGATACCAATTTTGGTTTTTTTCTGAGAAAGTTGTTCATTCACGTCAAATTTACATAATTCAGCGGTTACACAACTAGATTCGTTATAACCACCAATCTTGGTATCAAAATCAATCGGTGTAGGCCGTATGGTGCAAAAGTTGGGGTATCTGTACTCGTATTGACGGAGAACTTTATATATATCAGTTGTATTTAGCCAAGTGTGAGGATTTTTTTTCCAACTAGCGGGTTGGTCAGGCGCAAATAAATAATCATCAACTGTTTTGCGCTGGTTGTATATATCAATTAAGTTTAACCAACAATCTTCTTTATAACACTGTTTCGTCTTTTCCATGTTGTCTTTTAACTCATTCCATATTACATTTGGTTCATCAGATGTAATTCTAGAATTCGGGTATTTCGTATTATAGTAATCTCTTAGCTGTATTAAAATTGGTATCGTTATGCAACTATCTTTAACAGGGGTTAACCCTTTGACCGCGGGACTACAATTCATTTTAGCGAAATGTGTAGGGTTTGTGCCGGGCATAGAGCGTTTAGTTTGTCTGCGCCGATTTGACAATATAACCCTGCGAGTTTTAGCATTTTTACGTACCTGTTTCATTTAGGTTCTCGGTTATATATTATATATTTATAATTCACTCTGCTAAAATAATTGATTAGGCTTACTCTTCTGTTTTAATACTTGGTTTCCTCCCCAGAACGATTTCATCAAGGGTTCAACATTAACTATTTCATTCGTATCACATTCTGTTTCTACATCGTCTATATCACCGAACAATATATCTTCGTCATCAGAGCGATTTGTGGATGCGTGTTCCAAATCTTTCATTTGGAAATACATTAGGAGTGTTTTTATGTATCCAGTAAATGCATCGTTTACATCGGTAGTAATTTGTTTCGTTGGATCAGACAATAAATTATTGGTAAGTTCAATGATCTTAAATTTGTATTTAGTAACCAAATGATTATGCTTGACCATTTCCGCGTGTTTTTCTGGATCAGCATTAGCAATATATCGCTTGTAATGGGATTTGTTCATTAATAATTCAAGAGTGAGTTTATCAATTGCCTTATTAGAAGGTGTAACGGCAATTGTATTTTCAAGATTATCATTATCATTGTCAATATCCATGTTTGTCTATATACATGTAATAGTTTTTATTACATATATTTTTATATATCCGAGAAAGAAAATATAAGGTTATGGTATAATATAAGCATGTCATCAATCTTAGGCGGTCCATTCAATGGATACTCTGGAAAACAAACAGTGACAAATTATAAGGATAGTGAGCAAACTGCGACTAGACAAGTGTTACGTAGTGCATGGAACACCAGATATGCATCTGGAACAGTTAATGGATATGCGCGTGTGATTACCCCATTTAGAGCAGTAAACAATTTAGGTGATTTTTTGGGTCGTCAGAATTATGTATGTGGGGGTCCAAACCAAGTCAACGCAAGTAAGCCGGGAATGAAGGGACGCATTGGGTCAATCATATCTAATTGTGATAATACTGGTGTAGAAGCATCAAACTGTAATCCCAAGTTTGTATCCGACTCGTCTGATTACATTAAGTTCAAGAAGCAGCAGGCGACGAACCGTAACTATAATGATGCAAAGAATGGCGGTGATCAGTCAAATGGATCATATGTAGCCTTAATGCGCGTTACACGTTAAATATTCTATAACCATATACTATAATCGTTATAGAACCAGATGTATAAAATGATGTTTAGTTTACAAAACACAAATAATGGGGCATTGCGCGGTAATAAGGCTATGCCTCAAAAAGATATTACAAGTGATAATACGAGTAGCTTTAAAATGGGAAGGCAGATGTATATAGATACTTTACCTGAGCCAATTGAACCAACCAAAAAATGGATGCCGGCAGTTAGAGATGCGTCAGATATAGCTAGACGACGACGTGTTGCAGCGGTAGGAAAAGGAAGTATAAATGTCAGTCCAAACTTGTTATCGTTTACAACATACAAAGATGTAAATACAACGAATGATGCATTGCGTCGTGTGCGTGCAGGTGGGGCAGTTGCCCCACCAAAGAAGAATGCCCAGACATTTAACCCTATTACGCCCGGATATGCGCCTGCGGTTCCAACAACTACCATTGTTCCGAATAAATATCCTACTCTATTTCATTAAATAATCTCGTAAGCATATATATAGAATGTATTACAACTATTTAGTCGAGTTCTTGGGAACGGCATTTTTCATTTATGTTATCTTAGCTACTGGCAATCCCCTAGCCATAGGTGCTGCACTAGCACTAGTGATCGTGTTGACCGGTGATATATCTGGTGGACATATTAACCCGGCAGTAACGATTGCTATGGCGTCAGCCGGTAAAATATCAACAACCGAGATTTTACCATATTGCATGGCACAGGTATTCGGTGGACTGGTCGCACTGGAATTATACAAGCGTTATAAACTATAAGGGATAGATAATGCTGTAATATATTATATAATGGACGATAATATATTAGTACCAACATACATTTCTAGATATGGGTGTATAACTTCCATTTTAGCATTTAGTCAATCTATTATCTGTATAACATAGGGCCGATAATAGATATACTCATTGCGTTTTGCGCGTTAACATATAGGTCAACGTTTACACACATACTATTTGTCCATTTACTTCTAATTTGTTATACTGGGATATTGTGCATACAAATAAACCGATTTGAAATGATGCCACGCGTAGTCAAATAATGTTACCTTTTTGTAAAAAATTGAAAAGCTTTTTACAAAGCAATAAATAGTAACTTATATACACTTCTATTAACGAAGAATAATGGCGGGTCGTTACCAATTATACTGGACAGGGGGAGTGTTGAACGCAGTTAGTAAATTGCCGTATGAATTACAACGAGAGGTCTATAACCTGATTGACTTTGACACCAAACTGTCTGTGATAATGGACCGATATCCAACGATGCAACGTCTAGGTCAACGACGCGATGACGATAAAAATGAGTGGAACGATATATTTGAATGGTTCACTGAAAAGGAATTATCTGTTATCTACCGCCAAGGATATTTATGTAAACTATTCCAATACAATGAGCGTTCGCGCCGATGGCAGTTGAAACCCACGTTTGTGAATAGACTACCCCAGACTACGATATATGGCTACACACAAGCTTCTATCACAAACGTTTCAGGAGAACCACAACTGATTGAAACTCCACACCCAGTCTATGATATGATAGACAATTTACGCACACAAGACATCAGTTCAGTCAAAACCCGGTTACAATTGTCGCTAACTGTTTTACAGAATACAGATGTACGAGATCGGGAATTCAACTACTATATTCGCAAGGTAGCGTTTCAACTCATATTGGCAAGTAACGTCTACAAACGAACATGTATCCGAGCTCGTCAAATACGTGAAGCAGAACAACAACAACTCAATCTAGAAAGAGAACAGGCTCGGATTGTGAAAATGGCTCAGAGACAGATTGAAATAGAAGAAGAACGTCGCATATTACAGGCGGAAAAGGAGGTGGAACGGCAACGTGCGGCGACAGAACGAGCTGATATTTTCCGCATAAGAGAAGAGGAGAAACAGTTGAGGCAACAAGAGAGACAACAAGCCAAGTTGGAAAAAGAGGCACAATTAATAGCAAGAATACAAGAGCGAGAGGAGAACATTCAGCGTAAGCAGATTTTGCAAAGAGAAATGGAAGAAAAACGAGAACGCTCAAATCAACAAAGAATTGCTCAACAAAAAGCAAAAGAGGAAGAACGTATGTTTAAACTTACGCAAAAGACAGAAAGAGAGAACGCTAAACGAGAGAAAACAGAGCAGAAGCGTGTTAGACAACAGGCACGCCTAGATAAATTGCAACAGCATGCGGCAGAAAAGAAGAGAAAAATGCAATTACTTGCTATGAAACGGGAGGCAAGTAGACAGAAGCTGTATGAACAGACACTAGTTTGTATTTGTAAACTATTTCGGTAAATAAATTACAAAAATATGATAGGTTCTCCCACTAACATATTTTTAACGGGTTTTATTGATAAGACGATATAATGCATATAGTCCAATTACTGCAATGGAACTAACGTATACGTGTGTCATGTAATCAAATGTTATATTTAGATCAACTTTCGCGTGGTCGGCTCTGTCATCTTCATTGCTATCATCAGCCCCGTATCCGATCTCGTCAAATGCCGACCCATATGTACTTGGGGGTATATTCATAGCACTATAATATTTAGAATTATTATCTGACGTAATGGAGAACGGCAGCATAGTGAGAGTTGAATTAGATACTGTCGCCACATTGGATTTGCAACCGCACCGAGGTATTGGATCAGATGTGCCAACCGCTTTACTATTGCCTAAATTAGGCGAGACGTTAGTGTTTAAACACGACACATTCGGTATATTATCTATATCTTTAAACATTATCGTTAATATTGTATATTATATCAAAATATATTCATAATAAATAAAATACATATATAAAGGTTTTTTAACGTAATCATTAACAAGATAACATGTGTGGAATTTTTACATTGCTTAATTCGGACGGTAGCACAGATGAATTATCGCATTCATTCATAGAGGAGCAGTTTATCAAGGGTCAAAAGCGAGGGCCAGAGTTTTCTTCGTTGCGATCAGTTATGTTAAATACACTATTCGGGTTTCATCGTTTGGCAATCAATGGTCTAAATCCAGAATCAAATCAACCAATCTGCATTAATGACGTTATATTGATATGTAACGGAGAAATCTATAATTATAAGGAATTATATGAGATGATGGGAGTAAAACCACAAACTGATTCAGATTGTGAAGTAATTATTCATTTATACATTAAATATGGAATTGAACAAACATTACAAATGTTAGACGGAGAGTTTGCATTTTCCCTACTAGACAATCGTTGTTATGGTGGAGAATGCAAACTATATGTTGCTCGTGACCAATATGGCGTCCGTCCGTTATATTGGATCAAACCGATAAATACAAAAAAAAATAAATTGAAGCAGTCATATAGATTTGCATTTGCGAGTGAAATGAAAGTGTTATATGGCATATATACCAACCTAAGTAAACTTACACGTAATGAGCGATTTCAGAACGGTGATGTAGTTAGACATAATAAATATACAATTGAACAGTTTGCACCAGGAACCTATATGAGTTTTATTATGCCATTTGGATTATACTCCCATTGGTCATATAAAGAACAAATTACATATCATAAACCCGGATTTCGCAGTATCATGTACGAGGATAAACATGATATGACCGACGTTATTCAAAACGTACAGAAGTATTTAACTAATGCAGTAAGAAAGAGATGTTGTACAACCGATAGACCAATTGCGTGTTTACTATCTGGGGGTCTTGATAGTAGTTTAATCGCCGCATTAGTGAATGAATACCATAAGGAACATAACTTACCTAAGCTAGAAACGTATAGTATTGGACTGGAAGGAGCCACTGATTTAGAATATGCAAAGGAAGTTGCTGAATATCTTGGAACCAAACATACTACTGTTATACTTACGGAAGATGACTTTTTGAATGCGATACCAGAAGTGATTGCGAGTATTGAAAGCTACGATACGACTACTGTTCGGGCAAGTATTGGTAACTGGCTATTAGGGAAATATATTTCCGAACATAGCACAGCAAAGGTTATTTTTAATGGAGATGGATCAGACGAGCTGATCGGGGGATATTTATACATGAAATATGCGGGTGACGCGATTGAGTTTGATAGAGAATGCAGACGGTTACTGAAAGATATTCATACATTTGATGTACTCCGTTCAGATAAGTCTATCTCATCACACGGTCTGGAACCGCGAACACCATTCTTAGATAGGTCTTGGGTGGATTACTTTTTATCTATTCCTCATAGATTTAGATACGTAACGGACGACGGTGTAATGGAGAAACATATATTGCGCTTGGCTTTCTCAAACGAACATTTTTTAAATCGCGATAAGGCACAACTACTACCGAGTAATGTTTTGTGGAGACGAAAAGAGGCATTCAGCGACGGCGTTTCAACTGAGAGTAGGTCATTATACCAGATTATTCAAGAACATACAGATAGGGTTGTAAAAGAAACTTTGGGTGAGAAATATGAGTATTTTAACCACATTGTGGCGTCTAATTCAAAGGTCATTTCAAAAATACATCCGGACTTGGCACTGATCGGAGATCATCTTTTGCCAGGGACCACTGAACAGTTCTATTATAGGCAACAATTTGAGAAACATTATTCGGGAATGGGAAAAATCATACCCTATTTCTGGATGCCAAAATACGTCAACGCAAAGGACGCGAGTGCAAGGACATTAAAAATTTACAAAGACCGAAAATAACCTATTATAATTAGGAAAGTGTATACATAATAAAGACAATAGTTATTATGTATTATGTGGATTTACTAAAATTCAGCATTAAAGTCAAACACATCTGTATCAACCGTTTTATTTGCAAGTGCATATTCGGAATTAGTACGTTCAAAGAAATTGACTTTGGATTCAACACTGATTAATTCCATGAAATCAAACGGGTTTTGGGATTTATACAACTTATCATATCCTAATTGCAGACACAACCGATCTGCCACAAATTCAATATACTGTATCATTAATTTAGAGTTCATGCCAATCATGCGGCAAGGTATACTCTCTGTAATAAACTCTTTTTCAATCTCCACTGCCTCGGATACGATTTCATAAAATCTCTTCTTTGATACCCTTCTCTGTAATTTGGAATACAGCAGGATTGCAAACTCGGTATGTAGCGCTTCATCTCTGGAAATAAGTTCATTTGAAAAGGTAAGACCCGGCATTAACCCTCGTTTCTTTATCCAATAAATAGCCGCAAATGAAGACGAGAAGAATAGACCTTCTACGAGAGCAAATGCAATCAACCTGGTAGCAAAACTACTGCGTTTATCATTTAACCATTTTTGTGCCCAATTAAACTTCTTTAAAATACACGGATAGTTCTGTGTGGCCTGAAATAGTTTCGTTTTTTCGTCCTTATCTTTAATATACGTATCAATCAAAATGCTATACATTTCGGAATGTATTGTTTCAATGGCAATCTGGAATGCATAAAATGCACGAGCTTCGGATACCTGTACTTCGTTCATAAAGCGTGTTCCCAAGTTATCGGTGACTAACGCATCACTGCTAGAAAAAAAGGCCAAAATCATTTTAATAAATTGTTGTTCGTCCGCTGTTAGCTTATCCCAGTCATTTAAATCCTGCGCCAAAGATATCTCACCAGTGTGCCAAAAAGAGTCAATGGACCGTTTGTACATATCCCATACATCATTATACTGTATTGGAAACATTACGTAGCGGTTCTCGTCAGGGGTTAGCAGGGGTTCGGTAGTAACAGCATTATCGGACATTGTTGTCTAAATAATATATAGGCCAGATTTTATTTCCTTTTTTATAAGCTTAGTAGACGACCCACAAATTATATCCCAGTAGCTTGAAACCAGACATTTGTATAGAAAACGGCCTATTACGAGATATATTTGGCGCGTGATGTAATTAGTTTAGTATGTCATATAAGAATTCTTTTCATACTGTATATCTCATATTAGTAAATGAAAAATCGGTCTAGGCAAAATAGCTTAGAATTAGGAGAAGAGCCCAACGAAGACAAAAAACGTTCACGGAAACCGAGAAAATCAAACAACACAGAATTGATGAACGAGTTTAGAGATGAAATAGAAAATGAAAGTGGGTTAGCCAAACAACGGGCGTATTACGAGAACCTGCATCATTTATCTGGTAATGAACGAGCAATGTTTGAAAGTAAATTTACTAAGCCAAAGAATGATAGTCAGACTTACTATGCAACGCTATTAAAACAAAAGTCAAAGAAAATCGTTGTGGCAACTGGACCAGCGGGCACTGGCAAAACACTGTTTGCTACGGAACACGGTGTAAAAATGTTTTTAACCGGACAATACGAGAAACTGGTATTTACACGTCCATCAGTAAGTGTGGACGAAGATTTAGGTTATTTGCCCGGAACATTAGAAGATAAAATGGCACCTTGGGTAAGACCAATATATGACGTCTTGTATAATTTTATTAGTCCAAAGGAAGTTACTAGTTTAATGGAGGATAAAATTATTGAAATTTCACCATTAGGTTTCATGCGAGGACGAACATTTAAGAACTGCTGGATAGTAGCAGATGAAATGCAGAACTCTACTATTTCCCAGATGAAAATGTTGATGACGCGTTTGGGTGAAAATAGTCGTTTAGTAGTAACAGGAGATTTAGAACAATATGATCGGCCGAACGAAATAAATGGTTTAGAAGATTTTTTAAGCAAGTTTAAAGGAAAGCGTTCATCAAGTATTTCAAGTATAGAATTTTATAAAGATGACATATTGAGGGAACAGGTTGTAAAAGAAGTATTAGACATTTATGGAGGTGACCTTCCAGCCGATTATATTATAGATAGTGACGAACAGGTAAATGATACTGATAATAACAAATTAATATAATATTAATTTCGGCATATAATTTATAATATGTTACCAAAGATTTCCTTGCCAAAACTCGGTAGTCTAAAATATAACTTTTCACCATTATTGAGAAACCAATTTGTGTTGTATGCCTTTTTTGCAATGACACTCATTCAAATATTATATTTTGTAAACGGGGGAGATATAGCCGCATTAATAACCATGGGCCTAATCGGGTTCCTCGTATCATTTTTTAGTAAAAATATGATTGTCATATTGTGCATAACATTAACATTGTCTAGTATATTAAAATATGGAATTAAGCAAAACACCCACGAAGGGTTAGAAAATAAAGATACCGTTAACGAGAATGGACCAGATGAAGCTGAGGTTGTTGGCGAAGTTGGAGATGAGAAAGTTGGAGATGAGAAAGTTGGAGATGAGAAGGTTGAAGATGAGAAGGTTGGAGATAAGAAGGTTGGAGATGAGAAAGTTGGAGATAAGAAAGTTATTGAAGAAGATACTAAGAAGAAACCAAAAAAAAGCGATGACGATACAGTAAGACCATACGATATCAACGAGGACAAGCAATTCAAAGCCGTACAAGAAAAGATTTTGGAGGGTATAGCAGCGATGGAACCATTATTAATTCAAGCGGAAAAATATATGGCCAAACAGAACGGAGGGTCTAATAAATAATACCACCATTTCAATAAGGTAGCGGTAGACCTATTTTATAATATATATTGTCATAAATATATATCATAATTATAGTAACAGATGGGCATATTTGGCGATATTGGTAGATTTATTAAACGTGTCGGAAAAGCAATCGCTGCAATTGGGCAAGTGGGATATGGTACCGTTGAAATTGTAGGAGGTGTAGGAAGAGAAATAGCAGAAGCCCCTGTTGGTATATATTTAGCTTGGGTACAGATCGTTATATTTATACAAACAATATGGATTTTTGCATTTACAAATCTCAACTGTGCAATGAGGATGATGAATAATGCCTCATACTGTGCATTGTTCTATATAATGGACGTTATGGGTCAGATGCTATATATGGGGCCACGAATTCTTATCCTTGTATTAAATCTAATTGGCATGCCAGCAAATGAATGGGAGAAAGGCCTATGGGATTTTTTAGAAGATGTAGACAAATGGTGTATAGATAATATTGGTATACATATTATACATTTTCCAAAATCAATACGGGAAACGTGTTTTAATTGTAGGCGGTTAAAACCTACCGCGTTTGTTAGTAAATCTCAGAAAACAGCCGATGCAATTAAGAACCCAATTATTCCATTGTTAACTGGTGGTGTCGGGCTTATGTTCCAGGGATTAAAACGAATAGGCAATGCGCTGAGTTTTTAATAGATATTCTGGTTATAGAAAATGTTCACATAGATTATAGAATATGGCAAAAAAATGTGTACCTGGGGTTATTTGTATTGAGAATGTTACGTTTATCTTAATCATTGTAGGCTTATTTGCCGCATATATTATGTATAACCGAAATAAGATGATGACCTCAATGACACGTCCATACGACCACGAACCTAGCGAACGTATTGTTATCCTACCCCCAATGAGTATATCGGCGCATAGAGACCCAGTCAACGACCCATATGCACCTCCTCTAAAAAATAATGGATACTATCACCCAACAGATACCAGTGATATTCGTGGGATACCACCAATAGGACGCGTTCCGGTAAATATTCAGACGCGCGGCTTAAATAGTGATTACCAACAGGTCGGTATTTTAACCAGAAATAACGCAAATGATGATATGATACTACCATTAATGGGAAGACGAGTAATGAGTGGGCGCGATAAATGGCAGTACTATACAATGACGAATACTGGTAACTTAAATACTAAACTCCCAATTAGCCTGAACGGCAAGAGCTGCACAAATGAATATGGGTGCGATGACATAAATAATGGGGAAGTAGTTTACGTAGAAGGGTATAAGGATACTTTCCGTGTTACCGTATATGAAAATAACCTATTCAGTTACATCCCAAGCCTTTAGGATAAAGAGTAGAGTTTGCATGGAAAACAAATATTATTGTATAATATAGTATATAATATACAACATGACAATTTTTGACATAAATACTAACGTCAAACACGAAAATAAGATAGTATATAATTACCCAAAGGTTACGCTTATTAAATCCGAAATTACTGCCACTCCTACTGCATTAAATATGACTTTTTTCAATGGCTCTGCTAATCCAAATTTTATATATACAGTAGACGGAGCCAGCACTGTATATAATCATAAAAAATCATACTTTTCCAGATTGATACACAATAATATCAGCACGATTACAGACGGTAAAGATTCTGAGTATGGCGAGTTAGTTATAGAGCACGAACAAGTAAGTAGTTCTAATAAGAAAATATATGTGTGTTTTCTTCTGAAATATACTGCCGATAGTGCGGAAAATGATATAGACAAGATGATTTCGTTTAATGCTTACACAGACCAACAATCTACAATAATTGACTTAAATAAATCGTTAGATCCGCTAGAAAGTTGTATTGTTTACGAGAGCGGTTCTCCTGCCGCATCAATCGTATTTGTATCCACTACACCAATTAGTATCAATCAATCATCATCAGATAAAGTTAGGACATTAAGTGTTATTTCATCGTTATTTACTAAGTCCCCAACTAAATCATATGTTGTCGTACCAAAGTCAAATGTTGCGTTACCAAATGAAGACGAGATATATATAGATTGTAATCCGACCGGCGAATCCGCTGAAACCGTAGTAGGGTATAATGTACCTGTTATTAGTGATGAGGGAGACAAACAAGATGCAATAGCAGCTATGCGTACAATGTATTTATTCGGTGTATTTGCTATGGTTTCTATTCTTATAGTGATGTTTGTGCCGGGGTTATACCATTTGACTGTATTGAGTTATGCAATGAAAGCTACGGTAGACACTGGCGCAAAGAAGGTAAATTCTAGAACAATCGGGAATATGCGTGTACTCGATCTATTATTAAGTTTTGTACTATTGCTCATAGGGGGTAGCTTACTTTTAACTGGAATGTTGGGAGAGGATAGTAGCTATGCAACCACTAGTATTGGATTTATGATATTATTTATTACATTTGAGTCCATATTATTGATAAATATAAAGAAAAGTGATGCATCGTTTATGAAATATAATAAAATAGATATTACGTATAAGGATAAGGACCCAGAACGTGATGACATCAAAAACTTCCAATTAGGGAAAGTCGTGAATGGGGTATTTAAGGCCTTTTTTTATTTTATAACATGGATATATAATTGGTTGTGGAGTGATAGTAAAGGCAAAGCCGAAGATTTTATTAAGGACGAAGTTTCTACTGCTCCTGCTTAATCATAATAATCATATAATAAAATAATTTACTTATATGATTTAGTACATAGACGCACTGCCAATCTTTTCAGCCATTGGCTTGAATGACGTAGACGTGTATACACTTAGGTCACTCTGTCCAATAGGAGCCATCTGTCCGACGACTTCTTCTTCAAGGGTAGTCTTTTTGATGGGGTTCATGGCTTTCATTTGCGCGTCCTTCTTAATTTGGCTAGGAGTATAACGAACCAAGTCGGTGCGTCCCGTAATATTGCTAGACCTACGCAACATCTCATAGGCAACAAATACGTATAAAATGGCTAAAATAGGATTGGCATACAAAAACAAATAGACAGTTATACCAAAAATGCTTGCCATTCCCACTGGCGAATCAATCATATTTGCAACAGAAGCAGGCATATGAATAGGCATTGCTAGATAAAATGCAAAAACAACGAGTGTGGAAATCTCCAAGTTAGATAAGGACTTTAAAGCGGACGGAACGTTCATTTATAGTATAAGATACTATTATATTTTTCATACGAACAAACATTATTGACAAAATTGAAATATCCTAAATACAATGTTCTGTTAGTATAGAATAACATTAGCCGACGATGAGCCGGTTTTCCAAATTTAAACCGAATAAAAAGAAAGAAACTAAGCCGACATTTACGTTGACCGACGAGTATAAAACAGAAATATGTAGTGCGTCCTATCTCGGCAAAAAGGGATATACTATACCCAAATCGTTGCTATTAAAAGAAGATGAAGAATATTTACGCAAGGAACTCTTTGTAAAGCCGGAGGTTATCGGGGCGAATTTTGGGAATCCATCGGACGAGGAGAGTGCGTTCCCCGTATTTCGGGAAAATGCGAATAAATTCTATCTTCCGAGATTTTACGGAATTAATCGTTATGGTCTGCCTAGCCGCTCAGAAATAGCACAAGGGACTGATATTAACGTAACGTTTTCTAAACCGTTGCGTGATTATCAAGAAAAAATTATTGGGGTTTATACAAAATATGTAAATACACCAATATGCAGCGGTTCGGAACTTGTTGGCTCGGGTGGCATACTGCAAGTTCCCTGTGGGCAGGGGAAAACGATTATGGCTTTAAAAATAATATCAATCCTAAAAAAAAAGACACTCATTATCGTGCACAAAGAATTCCTAATGAACCAATGGTTTGAACGCATAGCCGAATTCTTGCCAGGGGCAAATGTGGGCAAAATACAAGGTCAGACGTTTGATATAGAAGGCAAAGACATTGTTATTGGAATGGTGCAGACATTATATGACAAGGAATTTCATCCAGACGCATTCGCACAGTTTGGTCTAACAATCATTGACGAAGTTCATCGTATCGGTAGCGAGCAGTTTTCGCGAACTCTGTTTAAAACCATCACACCATATATGCTAGGCATTTCGGCAACGGTGGACCGAAAAGATAAACTAACCAAGGTGCTATATATGTTTATCGGCGATATGATTTACAGCGAAGACCGCAAAAACGATGACCTAGTAACCGTTCGTGCAATAAACTATGTAGCAAACGACACTGAGTTCAATGAAGTAGACCGAGATTTTCGCGGCAATCCAAAATATAGCTCAATGATAGTCAAGTTATGTAGTTACGGACCACGTAGCGATTTTATAATAAAGGTCGTTGGAGATTTATTAAACGAGGATTGCGGCAAACAGATAATGATATTATGCCACAACCGGTCGCTGCTGACGTATTTGTATGAAGGCATCTCACACCGAGGTTTAGCGAGTGTTGGCTATTATGTGGGCGGAATGAAGCAAATCAAACTACAAGAAACCGAAGAAAAACAAATTGTGCTTGCGACATATGCAATGGCGGCGGAGGCATTAGATATTAAAACGCTGTCATCATTAATCATGGTGACCCCAAAGACGGATATTACGCAGTCAATCGGTCGTATTTTACGAGTAAAACACGCAAATCCAATTGTAGTGGATATAGTAGATAAACACGATATCTTTCAAAATCAATGGACACAACGAAAGCGGTTTTATAAAAAGTGTAATTATCGTATTCGCCAAATAGATTCGGTAAACTATAAGGGTATGTCATTTGATTGGAAAACGGACCAAACGTGGAAACGTATATATGAACCAAAGAACGCGGAAATGGCATTAGAAGAGGAGGCCGGTTCAGACGAGGAAGGGTGTAAGCCCACTTATCAGTCACCTATTAAGGGGACGGATAAGGGAAAATGTTTAATAGATATACAGTTTGAAGAATAACGCTTTACTTTCTGTGAGACTTGTTGCGTCTAGACTTCTTAGACTTCTTAGATGCCTTAGACTTCTTGGACTTCTTGGACTTCTTAGACTTTCTCTGTTTTTTACCACCATCCATCATTTGGGGCGGTAACTCAGCACTGCCACCAGTTGCGACATTGCCGTTGAGTTCAGCGTTCATCTCTCCTCCACCTATGCCGGCGGGTAACTCCGCAGGTAAGACTTGATTAACCGGTTCAACAATATTCAGTTGGTTCTCAACAGGCTGTTCAGACATTATATATTCTATTTAGAATATATAAAATTCCTAAATAGTAATATACAATGGATGATCAGACGCAAGACCCCCCATTATTTGAAAGTATGAAACACACGCATAAGGGCGGTAGTATTATACAGAAAGTGCTAAATATGAATAATGAAGATACGAACGAGTTTAGCATGGGTGATTACAAAAACGCACTCGTAGCAGAGCGTCTTAAACGTCAACAACAACTTCGTGCAAATAATGAAGAATTCATACGCCGGCGCGAATTACGCTTAAAAAATGGTATAATATATCCACAAAAGACAGATAATACAAATCTCATAAGTCAAGATATACAAACTCAGCTAGCCCAAACCAGGCAACATACGATTGACATGCAAAATAAGTTAAGAGACCGGTTAATCGCGGAGCGTTCACGGCAGATAGACGCAGCTAATATACGCAAAAGAAACAATCAGATATTTGACATGCGTGAAACTGCCAAGAGATTAGAACAAATAGACAAAGACAAAGACAAAGACAAAGACAGTACTAAATAATTAGATTAAAGTTGTGAAATATGTACAACCTTTGACCGTCTGTCCATAACCCGTATAGGTGTCCATTTTTTAAATTTCCGATCAAATATACATTCAATCAGAAGTGTTTTCTTTGTATCAACAAACTTATCCTCGCTCAAACACTGAAAGTCCTCTTCGTCATCACTTTCTTCAATAAAATCCAAATTTTGATTTTCACGAATTTTTCTAAATAATCCGTTCATAAATACACTTGTTGCATAGTTTGGAATATACGCAACATTATAGTAAACACGTTGATTGTTTTTACCGAATGCAAACAGATGATAAATATCGTATTGAATATCAGCAGTTACATGAAAAATGGCTGGATACTTATATTGTGGCTTTGCAAACGATATTTTAATGGGAACATATTCTGGAATGGTTGGACGTGCAATAACCGGTGGTGTAGGTAGAGATATCCCGGCACTCTTTCGTGCAATAAAGACATTGATAAACGGCATTTTTTCAGTAGAAGATCTGTATTGAATATGATGTACATTGTATGGTAAGCTATCCCGTACTTCAACCGGTAAAACGTCTGGGTATGCTGTATCATTAGACGTAAATGTAGTTTTCCATATAAATGGTAGCATTATACGTATATTATCATTAGTAGGTTCCTTAATATTAGCAAATAAGTTGTTGAAAATGCATAGCTTATCTATTTGACGAGCAGTGTCCATTGGGATACCTTTGTAGTGCATGATATCTTCAATAATAAATGACGTAGTAGCACCAAGATCGTCTGTAAGTATTGTCCCATACAATACAGTACCCACAGACAACGAACGTTCAAATCCCAAATTAATTTGATTTCCTTTTACAATTTTTTTTTCACGATTTATTTCAAATAGATAACATACGTCGTGATATTTATCAAAGGTAAACCATAAGTAACCTTTCTTGCCATGTGGAATAGCTAAACCAATGTCATATGTGTTATAAACTTTCGTATGTGAAATTGTTTCATACGAAAGTTCGAAACGTGGAAACCGAGAGAGAGCATACTTTGTCTGCGGTGAAAGTTGTTCCATTATACAATAAACGATGAGTTGTCTCTATATGATTTATACAAATTCATTCGTGTGCGTGGATATAAACTGCGATAAGTCATCGCTCATTTGTTTTTTATCATCTTCGGTTTGGAACAGGATATTTGGCGTAACCACTTCTGGAACTAAGTTAATCGCGGCATCTCCGAACATTTCCTTATATTTTTTGAGTTGTGAATTGACTAAATATTTGGTTTTCGGCTTAGTATATGTATCTTTTATAATATCCCAAGTATATTGGCAGCCGTATATAATAATGATAAATACGACAATTTTGAAAATGAAGTAAAAACTAGTAAATATGAGCATTATATGTATATTCTCTGTTTATATAGAATTTGGTATAGTAGAACGTGAAATACACGAATAGGTGTAATTGCGAAATGATATAAAAAAGATTTTCTAGATTAATAAAACGGTATAGATGGCGACTATTCTCATTGTTCAAAAGGACGGAAATATTAAAGAAAGTAATGTAAAACAATTTGTGGAAGAAGACTTGTATAAAAAGGCAGGTTTTCGTACGTGTGAAGGGTTTACACTTCACGCGACTTGGTTGGTTGAAAATGTAAATAATAAAAAATATAATTTGTTTGTTTATGGCAAGACCGATGGTCGCGCCAACCAAGAAAATAAATATGAATTCCCTCCGCCGATTGATAACACACTATTTTTTGGCAATTGTATTATAATAAATAAGATTGGGGATACATTGGTAGATCTGACCGAGCTAGAATGGAATATGATTTACGAAAAATTATATGGCGGGTTTGATGATGTAAACAGCGAAGATGAGAGCGAGAGCGAGAGTGATGATGACGTCCCGAGAACCAAAAGTGGCTATGTAAAAGATGGATTTATTGTAGACGATGAGGAGGAAGAGGAGGACGAAGAAGAAGAGGAGGACGATGAAGAAGAGGAGGAAGACGATGATATTCCTAAAAAGAAACCGCGTAAGTCTAAGAATGTCAAGAAGCCAATTATTAAATTAAAACCGAAGCCCAAACCACAGACTGTACCGGTGATTGCAGTTATAGAGGTAGAAACAGAGTTGGATTGTACGAATGAACTATGTGAGGAAGACTATGTAATTGAGTAACTAATATAGAAGATAAGTCATTAATATATCTTATATGAGCTACACGGCGAATATTCTTCTTGCAGTGGGAGGCGGGTTATTATTATTCTTATGTATACCTGTATGTGCATGTTTCTTAGAACTATTAAATGGAAATGTTCCTCGTCGTCCACCAGATCGGTTATCAAAAACTGAATTTCAACAACAAACAGAAAAACAACACCAAGCGGAAATATGAAATATGAAAAAATTGAATTAAACAGTTTACTCTAATTCAATTTACATTAATTAACTAGGATGAGCGTGATTAAAAATGCCAGTAAGTTTCGTGAGAATATTTGTACCAAGTTTACGGATATAATTGGTAACAATGTAACTGCTATCAATTTAGAAAAAGGGGTATTTAATTATTCACTCAAAGAGGCTGCAAGCAAAAAGCTAATCAAGAAGTGGGAAAATCCAGCATTCGTGCAAGTGTATCTAGATCGGTTGCGTACAATATACATTAACTTAAAAAACGATGACATTCTCGCGATGTTAAAAAACAAGGAACTCTTACCACAGACATTTGCTGCAATGACACATCAAGAAATGGATCCAACCCATTGGAAGGAACTAATCGAACAAAAAATAAAGCGTGATGCAACCAAATTCGTTACCAATATTCAAGCCTCTACGGATATGTTTACTTGTAAAAAATGTAAATCAAAACGTTGTACGTATTATGAATTACAAACAAGAAGCGCTGATGAACCAGCAACCATCTTCGTAACTTGTTTGGATTGTGGTAAGAATTGGAAGTCGTAAATATAGTGTTACGCTTCTTGTTTGGATGTGTAAAATAATAGGAATAAGCTTATTGCAATAATCGTATAACACGGATAATACAAATGTGTGATAAACCCAGATATACTATTTATATTTAACGTATCAATAACTGGTTGTATAAATTCTACATAGTAAACTAGTTCGGTGTCTCGGTTATTTAATGAAATGCCTGGATAATCCGTAATATCATTTTTTTGTTCAACCGGCGTTGTATCATCGGTTAGTCTATCTCGTATATCATCTATGGAGAGAGGGTCGTGTTGGTCAAGGGTAAGTGTGTATAAGTATACCTTTTCTACAAAATAGTCAATGTCACTTGTTTTTAGATTTTCAATCACATATCGGTGTGTATTGGTGTTCTCCATAAAAACACCCATTAGATCTTGAATTATATCACTAATTGGACGCTTATTTACATTCTGAATGGTACGTTTATAACCTAATACCTTTATATCTGGGTTTGTAAGCGTAGTCATTTTACGTCGCAACAATCCCCCACCTAGTCTCACTTTCCAGTCTATTGCGGCAATTTCTTCTACTTCTTCATTTAATAAAGAGACGGACACATCTTTACACCTATGTATATGATGACCTTCTTCCAAACAAAAGGAACAATGTATTGGTCTGGGGGTCGGATTTTTCATATAATACGTTAAAAATATATATGAAACTGTTTCTATATCAATTTAAACCAATATCTCCAAGTCGCTTAATTTCCAGTATTCACAGCCACCATTTGGCATAGGTCGTTTAATTATAAACGGCATCTTTTTTTCTTCTAATTCCTTCAATGCGATCAAATAGCCATCAATTATATTATCATCAACTATGGTGAAAGGCTTTGCACCGGAATTAATCTGTTTCGCACGTTCGCCCAATACTCGTGCCTTCTCATAACGAGTTAATATTGGGATAGTTCTGTGTAATAGATCAATCGGAGTGCCGTGTGCATCTCTTACGATTGTGCACATGTTCGCGATTTCGTCTTGATTATGATTATGTAATTCCGGGTGAAATTCGGATAGTATATTCTGTCTGGTAGTGTTATCAAATCTCTGCAAATAATTATTATCGGCACCTTCTTCGTCGCTATCATCTTCATCTGAATCAACAAACCGATTTCCATCGGCTATATTTGGTTGCAACCGCGCCATAATATCGGTTTCTGATACTTCACTTAGTATGTCATTGTCGGGTTCTTCATCATCGTCGTCTTCATCAACATCGTCTTCATCTTCATCTTCTTCGTCGGCCAACGGGTTTACTCTACTACTATCCTTGGCAGACTTTCTCACAGTAGGTTTTGTATTGTCAACTGAAACGTCATCGTCCTCGCTTTCTTCATCTACCAATTCATTCGGGTCATAATCTTCGCCGTCCATTTGTTAAATCCTAATATATAGATAGATAAAGTAGTTTTTCTAAATCGTTATTCTTGTTACTAACATTCAATTTTTTGTAACAAAAAAAATATGGTCGCAAATTACATATAAATTTATATTTTATCATCAGTCTTCCATTTAACATCACAATCAACACACAAGTATAGATATTTTAACTTATCCTTATCATATCGCATATAAATTACGCCGTGTTCGGTTTCGCACTCAACATTTGGACACTTTGTATTATATAGACGAGGCAATGTTGGATCAAGCTTTGTGTATTCATTAATGCCATTGACATAGTCTTCTCCGCCACTCGTGAGTTGAGTGTTTAATAAACACACACCTTCGTCGGTCAATGTTTCGTCAACATAATTACAATTCCTACAATAATATACTAACTTGTTTGTATCTTCTTGGTCAATCCCAATATAATACATGTTATCGCACTTGTCGCAGAACTTCATATTGTATACTTAATCTATATATTACTACTTCTAATATTTTTTACATTCAATTTTTTAGTTACGAGTGAATATGTTATATTATCCTAAATCCAGATCGTGTATATGTTTCAGGATAAGTTATAATACAATATCGGTTATCAATATTTTATGATCACTTATCCATTTTGTCAGTCCAGTAGTACCATCGTATAAAAATGATTTTTCGGTAGTACCCCCTTTTGCATATATCATATCAATTCGCTGAACAGGTTCATCTCTGTATAATGCGTTTGCTGGCCAGGTGTAACCGGGTTCATATTGATCAGATTTACGAAGATGCACTGACCGATATGTATCTATAAAGCCACTTCTTTCAAATTCGGTTGACACGGGTAGATCTAGCTCTAAATCTAGATGAGATGGTTCGTTAAAATCGCCTGCAATAATTGCCCGTTTATATTTTTTAGCGTGTTCTAGCTCGGTTTTTATTCTTGGCAGTCTACGTTTTGCGCTCATTTTTAGAATTTGGTCTAAACTACATTTTAATGGAATAATCTCAGATGACTTATATAGCATATGGTTGATATGATGTGGTACTGACGGAATATCATCTAAATGTATCGCCCCTACATAACACGGGGTTTTGTCGGCTTTAAAAGTAATTACGTTATTATCAATAATCGTGAATTTATGTGGATCTATTAAAACACTTGTTCCCTCTGAATGATTAATATTTAGTATTTTTAACCCGAGTTCGGTTGCCAATTTTTCTAAATTATACGCGTTAACCTCTTGTAGAAATATAATGTCTCCTTTTATATTCATTAAATGGGTAATCCATTTGTTTATTAACGTTGTCTTTTTACCAATACTTTCATTACATAAGTTGGCAGTTACTATTCGTAATTTATGTTTCATTCTATAACGAATAGGTACATTATTAAAATCTCTAATATTCTGATATCAGTTCTGGTGGTTGTCTAACTCATTTTTGGTGTTATATTTATCATTACAACCTCACACTTTATGAGAATGCTATTGTCCTGGAAAATTGAATTGATTATGCAGCTGAAAATGATTTCATCTAATATCAAAGTAACACCTGTTACAGTAAGACATCACCTTTTAAAATAATATAGATTGTTACAAAGGTAATAAAAATGTCTTCTCATTATAACCAAAGTACAATGGAAACGACTGTTCCCAACATGAAACAAGCACAGAATGTGGTTACCAAATATGCCGGGTTTAATGATTTTATGATGAAACATCTCATAAAGAAAGGCGACCCAGCTACTACAACGAGACCGATTACAAATACTCGCATTGGAGATAAGGAAAGTCAAATCTATGGCGGGTCGTATTCTATTCCCGAGACGGAGTATCAAACCTTCTTACAGTTGTATGCTAAGGATATATTGGCTACAAATAAGAAGGAATACTTAACTGAACGTCAATTGGAAAATGACGGACCTATATTGATTGACATTGACTTGCGTCACGATTATGAAACTGACGAAAGACAATATACACGGGACCACATTGAAGACATGATACATATATATTTAGAGGAACTGAAAGAGATGTTTCAGTATGACGATACATGCAAATTTAAGATTTTCGTGCTAGAAAAGCCGAGCGTAAACCGTGTAGCTGAAAAGAATTGCACAAAAGACGGTATCCATATTATTATCGGACTTAAAGCTGACCGGGTTGTGCAGTCAATATTGCGCGAGAAGGTTATGCCAAAAGTAGCCGAAGCGTGGGACGGTCTTCCTATTATAAACAGCTGGGAAGATGTGTTTGATAAGGGCATTACCGACGGAACTGTTGGTTGGCAGTTATATGGTTCTAGAAAACCTAACCACGAGAGGTACAAATTGACCATCGCATATGAAGTAACATTTGACCAGACCGATGGTGAGTTTATGCGAACTGAAATCCCATTAACACGATACGATGTTGTTGCGAATATCAGCGAACTCTCTGTCCGCAACACCGGCAATTTGTCGTTGTTTATGAAGAGTGGATTTATGACGGTGTACGACGAATATAAAAAAACACATCGTATGGGAGGTGGGGGAAGCAATGCACAATCGCCTAGATCAACTGTCGCAACGAATTGTCAACAAGTGGATCACTTTTCTGGCAACAATGCATCTTTATCTAGTATTAGAAACAAAGAGGAGTTGGACGCTGCAATGAAACAGTTTCTTGATACAGTTGGAAATACGAATTATGAACTAAAAGACGCTTATTATTATACGATGACGCTACCAATAAGCTACTATGGCGACGGATCTTATACTAAGTGGATAAAAGTGGGTTGGTCGTTAAAGAATACAAGCGAAAGATTATTGATTGTCTGGCTCGTATTCAGTTCACAGGCACCGACGTTTCATTATAGCTCTATACCAGACTTATGCGAACAATGGCGAAGTTTTGAAGTCCGATTACACAACGGTGTCACTAAACTATCATTGATGCATTGGTCTAAAACAGAATCGCCGGAACTCTTTGAACAGGTCAGATTGAGTTCAATTGATTACTTTGTAGATGAGACACTCAAAATCGGCGGAAAGCCGGGACAACGTGACTCGGGTGGTCCAGGTGACTTTGACATTGCACGTGTATTGCATCAAATGTTCAAACACGAGTATGTATGTACCAGTGTTGCTGGAAAGAGGTGGGTACACTACAAAAATCATCGTTGGCAAGAGAATGATATGGGCACTACTCTTCGTCATTCAATCTCTACTGCATTGCGTGACGTTTATCGTAACAAGTCGGCGGAACTTACTCGTAGTGCGCCGATTGAACGAACAACAGACGAACCCGTTGCAGAACCAGAGGATTACGGAAAGGTAATGTCACATCGTATTCTCACAATCTGTCAACGATTATCTAAGACAAATGATAAAAATAATATTATGCGAGAAGCGATGGAGCTATTCTATGACGGGTCTTTCATCAATAAATTGGATTCGAACCCCTACTTGCTTTGCTGTAAGAATGGCGTATTTGACTTTAAAGAGAAGGTGTTCCGAAACGGTTATCCCGAAGATTATATTTCAATGACAACGAACATTGATTATATTAAGTTGAACTCGGCAGGGCATCAATCTATCGTTGACGAAATCACCGATTTTATGAATAAACTGTTTCCCGAACAAGAACTATGTCAGTATATGTGGGACCATTTGTCGTCTACATTACTCGGAACATCAACCAATCAAACGTTTAATATGTATATTGGTGGTGGACAGAATGGCAAATCTGTATTAGTAAATCTAATGGAAATTGTGCTTGGCGAGTACAAGGGAGATGTACCCCTTACATTGGTTACGGATAGACGCGGTAAAGTTGGCGGTCTTGCCCCTGAAATTGTCCAATTAAAAGGAAAGCGGTATGCAGTTATGCAAGAGCCGTCAAAGGGTGACCGTATTAACGAAGGTATTATGAAACAACTTACCAGCGGTAAGGACCCGATCCAAGGTCGTGCTCCATATATGCCACAGACAATTTCGTTTGTCCCACAGTTCAAGCTTGTAGTAACTTGTAACGTATTGATGGAAATTAAGAGTAATGATCACGGCACTTGGCGACGTATTCGTGCAGTGCCATTCAAGTCTCTATTCACCGATAACCCGGTTGCAAACGACCCAGAGAAACCGTATCAATATAAATTGGACAAGTCTATTGACGAAAAGTTTGATAGTTGGAAGGAGATCTTCTTGTCTATGCTAATTGATCGTGCGTGCAAAACAAATGGTATTGTAAAAGATTGTAACATTGTTATGGAGAAGAGCAATGAATACAGAAAAAGTCAAGACTACTTGACGGAGTTTGCGAATGATTGTATTCTACGAGAAAAGAATGGTACTATCCAGAAGAACGAATTAAACAACGAATTCAATCGTTGGTATGAAACGAATTACGGTGGTCGCGGGCCCAGTCCAAAAGACTTGCACGAATATATGGACCGCATTTATGGAAAATGCGTGAATGCGAAATGGACAGGCATTAAAATCAAATATCAAGAAACCAACGATGACGCTGACGCAGATGCGAATGATTTATTAGAGGAATATGATGACAATATTGCCCCAGATCATCTATAAAAATCGCTCAAATATATTTGTATTGTACTTATAAATATATTTTTTATTCTTCATTGTATGGTAATCCTCGCATCAATGCCCACGTATATCTAAACGTCTTAAATGATAACTCTTCAATCATTAAGATGTAAAATGGGTAACCTCCAAGCAATAAGGCCATTGCAATAAACAAATACACGTTTGGAACAAGCTGTTTTGCATATATAATATACAGTAACAATGCTAGTATCACATAATATATGTAGAACAACAATGTACCATATAGAGTATATGCCATTATATTCTTATTTTCTATATCATTTCTACGTTCATATGTGGTAGTTTGGGCCCTATTTTCTCGTGCTGTATTGGATAATATTTCATTTTGAGACTGTATATCCGCATAATATTTCTGATTTATTCTTACATTTTCGCTTGTTTCGGCGGTTAACACTATGGCTTGTGTCTCAGCACCCGCAGCAATAGCAGAGTAACTAGAAATACCCTTTTTAATTAAAGCGTCTAGTGTGTTGTATCTGTCAGTTAGTCGTGTGTGTTCCTTCTCCAACCCGGCAAGAATACCTTCTTGCTCAGCAATATCTTTTGATAATTTACGTATTTCGGCATTTAGCCCATTGTTAGCAATCGTCTTTGTGGATTGAGTTCCCCATTTTTCAAGCCATTGTCTACTTAGAGATGATATGTTATTCCGAACAACCACAATTTCATTATTCTTGTCTGCAATGCTTCGGGATAAGCTAGCTATGGCGTCACCTTGGCTTTTCCATGTAAAGAACCCCACCATATATTTTATACATTATACCGATAATATATTACTGAAATAAATGGTAAAACCAATAATAGTAATAATGTAAATAATTTCATATATACACTCATATTGATTGGAATTTTAAAAAACACGACGATTAATAAGAATAAAAACAACAAAATCATATATGATATCAGTAATAGTTTGTTTAATGCGCTAAAATATTCGGTTTGTTGATATTGATAAGCTAGTCTGGATACATCTGTTGTTTGGTTGTTTTTATTATTAATTATCGTACTATTCAATGAGTGGTTTATTTTATTCATTCCTAGATATATATTTCTATTCTGGGCATTTGTATCTTGCATATTTGCAACCAGCTGGATATCACGGTCCATAACTCCCAATATTGTAGTTACCTCAACGCTATTATTAAGTTCGGCTGTTCTAATCAAAGTATCAATATTGTCGCTAGCAACCGAATTCGCGTGTTGTTGGGTTGGTATTCGGGGATCAATTAAATTATTAACTGTATTCTTTTTTTCACGTTTTATGCCGGTCAACCTATTACTTTCTTGGTCAAGCTGTTGATTTACGTTATCAGCATAACTGATCTTATCGTATACAGTTGATCTTGTTGCATATTCAGAAGATAATGTATCACCAAGTGAGCTTAATTGTCTATTTTGTGAATTAATAATATGCTGCCTGTCGTCGAAACTAGGTAGTGGTGGTGGCGGTGGTTTGGGTTTACTTAATTTTCCTCCCATAATGTCTATATATATACACATTATGTTTATTTTATTTGATACTCTTTACTTCGCTATACTTATCGTACTCATTCGGTGAATATGCAATTGGGTCGCGTTTGTCCATTGTTGTAAATCCGGACTGATTTGCCGGATTTGCCGGAGCAGCTTCACACTGTTTGGTTGTTTTATTCCATGTAAAGCCGGTTGCACACATCGGAACACATTTGGACGTTGCCTCGTCCCACATAGTATCCCCATCAGTACAACATTTCGGCCCTACACAACCAAACAGATTGATTGATCCGAGTAAGTCGCCAGTTTTACCCGCTGCAATTCGGTTAGCATCAACCTCTGAGCCGGATAATACAGTAGGTCCTTTCAATTCCAATTCATCATAATTCATCATACTCCTACTACTAATAGATCCGTATAGAAGCAAACAGTATATGCCACCGCCTAATATAACTATAACATTAATCAATGAAATAACAAAAGGAGGAACAATTGGATACCGACGACTTAGTATAGTTGTCCCAATAAATATCGCTAAAACTATTACAACCACTATTTTCATCTTCATGTATTGAGACTGTCTCATACGATATGACTCATTTAGACTTATCGCTCGCTGTTTACCAATCAGTGCATTATCTATGCTCTGTTTCTTTTGTTCAAGGCGATTTCGTTCAATGTCTATAATAGAACCGACTTCTTGTTGTCTTTCTAAAACTGCACTACTCGATACATTTGCAGTGGAAAAATCACCATATAATGCATTTAATTTAGTAGATAAATTCTTAACTTTATCATCGTATAACGCATCAGTTCCTGATACATCTAATAAATACCCTTTTTGTATATGGAATAAACCCGACAAATCAGTATTAAGTGCCATTTATATATTATAAAAATATTAAAATATATACTTGTTTTGAATATATTAGTTACGAGCCACAAATATGCCAGCGATTATCAAGGTCATTGCAGTAATTGTTCCCAATGTGTAAGCCGTGTTTGTCTGTGAAATAACTTCATCTATATCGTCCAATCGCAGGTCAACTACATTTTTTATTGGTGGACCCATATCATAATTGTAGTCAAAATAGCCATAAATCGGGTTATTGCTTAAATCCAGTCGTACATTTTGTGTAGTTGTTATATTTGTACTTAAATTGCTATATTTGGAATCAATACTTTTCATAAGTTGAGTATAGTCATCTGCCACTTTTATCATTGGGTCAATTTGTTTGGTTTGTATTTCAGTTTTAATCTGCTCTCTATTTTTTGTCCAATCTGTAATTGTTGGTGATTGATACCCGTGATTACTAAAATTGTCTGTATCTGGTTCACTCGGTCCAGACGAAATATTACGCTTATGTGTAGCTCCCAATTCATATAATGCAGGGGTTTGCTTGTATTCAGCATATTTTGCACTATCGGTTCTATTTGCAGGCATTATATTATTATGAATAACACTTGTTGGTAAACTCATCTCCAACGACCTTTCTTATATATAACACATACGATTTTATTCCAGAAATCGGTTTGTCGGAATAGTGTGATTATTTATCTATTAATGTGTAAATAAATACACTCGTTAATGCAATTCCGGCTATAATGCTTGTGTTGATGATATTCATTGGATCCATTGGGTTATTTATTCTTGCCTGTAACGGTACATCTTGTTTGGGTTCATCTACTATTTTAGCTAAATTGTATTTTCCATATTGACGATCGTACGGATTAATACCTTGATATATTGTCTCCGGGTTGCTGTCTTCAATGTCATCACCATTAGTTAAGCTAAATGCCCGATTTAGCGTGACAAATGTTTCTTTTGGTTGCGGTGATACATTTAATGTCCCACTCAATCTTAATTCTTGGATCCGCACTTTATCTACATTTGAACCCATTCCTATAATAATAAGTCTAAAATAAGAATATTTATCAGGTGAATTGACGTCAAACCCTTTCTGTATTATATCTCCTGCTGGCAGTTCATTCTGACTGATGAGTTGTTGGTCTATTCTTGTCCAGCTTGTACCATCATTGGACCCCACCAGTACAAATTTACTTGGAAATGTATTCGTTGCAGGATCACTAAACTGTGGTGTTCGTAATGTATATCTATTTATGTAGACATCATATGGCAAATGAATTTGTATCCATTCGCCCCGTATATTTACTATGGTAGATTTCCCAACGGGCGTTGTCCATGTATTGATATTAATTGATGACCCCCCCCCTTGATATGGCGATGATATGCTACTGCCGGTATACGGCGGTTTTTTATATTGTATCTCAGTGCCGTCGGGTAGATAAGCACTATTTGTATTGCCACATTCCCAATATTTATCTATGTCACTGCCAGCAATACGGTAAGGATAATTATCATTAGAATATGAAGACGCAGTAATCTCATACAACCCATTCGGATTATAATTCTCTATTTTATTATTATTAATACCAGTTATTGACTGCTTAGAACTCATCATAACTTTACCATCAGGTAAGGGCAATACCTGTATAATAGGTACTGACTTATCTGACATTAGACTATCTATACTATACTACTGATAGAATTCTTTTACATTATATCAGTTTTCTTTACATTTATATATTTTTAAATACATAGTATAACGTCGTAGTTGCTAAAACTGTCCATATCACACTAGTGTATACAGTCCCATCAAGTATCCGTTTTTGTTCTTGTGTAAATGAGCCGTCGGCAGCATTTAATTCTTTTAGTTTTACGTCCAATTCGCTGCGCATTT
>Ga0208916_10000221_pt1 | contig 29012 bp, 47 predicted proteins | sample DEB19_08_DNA_5_FD_184523 | JGI IMG/M metagenome (GOLD analysis project Ga0208916, IMG submission 184523) | Aqueous microbial communities from the Delaware River and Bay under freshwater to marine salinity gradient to study organic matter... | ecosystem: Environmental > Aquatic > Marine >... | reverse complement strand
CTTCGCCGGCATTGATGGTGGCCTCGATGTCGGCGAGGGACATCCGGGTGTAGCCAGGGACGAAGAGGTTGTAGTAGGTCACGCCGTTGCGGACGGTGGGGGTCAGGAGGCGGGCGACCTTCTGATCAGGTAATACGATGTATGACGAGTCCGCGATGATGCGGTATTCGGCGGGGAGTTTCGGGTCTTTCTTCATGTGAGGTTAAAGGTTACAAAGTAAAGGGTCTTGCCGAGTTATGTAAACTCAGTTGATGGCGCCGCGGGTGGCGGAGTCGTAGATCAGGAGGGCGTCGGCGTTCCAGAGGGTGACGTCGACGGTGGGGAAGAGTTCGCAGGCCCGGGCCTTCAGCTTGTTCTTCCATTGGGTCGTTGTGAGTTCGCCCTTGGTGCCGCAGGTGTGCGTCTTCTGCCAGACGGCGGGACGGATGCGGTGAATCTTCCAGCCCATGGCGACGGCGGCGCCGTAGAGAACGCCCGTGTTCCACATCAGTTTGCCGATGGCCGAGCCGGGGATGTTCTTGCCGGCGAACAGCGGGGGCTCTTCGAGGTAGAGGCTGACGTCCTTGGCCTTGCAGGAAAGGTCGGCGAGGAGTTGGCAGACCTCGACATCAGAGCCGGGCATCTTGGCGGTCTCGACGGGGTCTCCGTCCAATGCCCAGCAGATGCCACCTTGAACGCCTGGGTCAATCGCCACGGTTAAGTGCATGGGAAAGACCCTTTATCGTGGCTGACGAGAGGACAAGCGGAAAAGGTTGGCGACGCGGATGGCGTAGTCGTTCGGCCTGAACCTACGCTCGACGGCGCCTGACCAGCCCACGTTCCAGACCAGGGCGAGTTGTTCGGGGGTCGGGGCGGGGATGCCCACGCGGGCAAAGTTCGCCCTGATCCAGCGGAGGTGCGAGGCCGCGATCATGTCCTGGGCGGTCGCGTCTCGCCACTTCGACCAAGGAAAGGCGTAGTGGCCCTCGGCCTTGAGGCGGGCGGAGGCGTCGTCCCATGCGGCCTTTCCGACCTGATACATGCCACGCTCGCCGGCCTTGCCGATGGCCTTGCGGTTCATGCCGGACTCGACGTGGGCGATGGCCTCGAGGATGTCGGCGTCCGACTTAGCCTGGGCGGAGAGGCCGAGGAGCAGCAGGGCGACGACGGAGAAGCGCTGGTTGAGGGTCATACGCTCGGCTTGCCCTCCTTGGCGGGGGGCTTGGGGAGGGGCATCCAATGGGTGGGGTCTACTTCGCTTTCTCCATCGACTGTTTCCCAGCACCCATAGTCGTGGCTAGAGTAGCTGAACCACCACATTACGACCACGCTTTCTTCGACGTAACCAAGGACTCGGGTCATGTCCTTCGGCGCCGTCTCGATGGGTTGCCATTCGCTGTTTTCGGATAGCGCACGGAGCCGCTCGACCTCGGCCTTGAGGCGGGTCACTTCATCGGCAATTTTTATTCCGACTTCTGAGGCCAATTTAAGAGCGTCTGCAAGTTCGCCGACCTCGGCCTTGAGGCGGGCGTTCTCGGCTTCAAGCAGGCTTGCCCGGACAAGGTGCGGACAGGTGTCGTCGTCGTGTTCGGTCATACGCGTCTGGGGACTTGTGATCCGGCGACCTCGAAGCCGTCGAGCTCGTAGGAGTAGGTGATGCCGACCCAGCCGCCGGCGGCGGCGTAGGCTTGCAGGCTAATCTTACAGGCGCCGTCTTCGGAGAGGGCTTCGTGGTAGTGGTTGAGCAGCTTCTCCATGCGCTTGGACTCAATGGCGGCCTTCGCGGAGCAGATGTCTCCGGTCATGATGCGCTCGTTGATGTGGTAGAGTTCGCTGAGGAGCCCGAGCATCCCGTCGAGGTGGCGGAAGGAACTCACGATTCACCTCCTTCATTGTTGGAGGTGCTGGTGCCAGCGATATAAGCGGCAACAATAAGAGGACTCATTCTGCTACCATTGCCATCTCGAATCGGTCCGATGTTAGTCGGAATAAACTTCTTGGGTTTAGCGGGGGCTTTGTAGCGCGTGACGTGAACAATCGCAAAAAATGCGACAGCGAAAGGCCAGCACACATCCCAGCCAAACTGGCCACCCATCATGCCAGTTCCGAGTCCACCAATAATGATGAACGCCTGTCTCATCGGCTGCGCTCCTCCATCTCGCGGATGACCTTCTCGTTGTGCATGGCGACCTCGTAGGCCCGGTCGTGCTTCTTGATCCAGTGCTCGCGGGACTGGGCGAGGGCCGTGACCTCCTGCTTCAGCTTCTCGGCCTCCTCGCGGTAGTTGTCGATGATGCGGATCTGCATCTCGATGGTTCGGTCGGCGCGGTCGGCGTAAGCCTTCATCGCGGACAGGGCGGTCTTGAGCGTCCGGGCGTAGGACCAGGGGACGAGCCACCAGAAGCGGGGCATGGAGTCGGGTTTGATGATGTGCATGGGTTGGTAGGGGCGGTGGGAGGGGTCGGGCATTACTTCTGGCGGCGGTATGGACCACGCTTCTTGAGGTTGACCCACTGCGTCCCGGTAATTTCAATCCACTTGCGGAGGGAGCAGACGGTCGTGCCGAGGGCGGCGGCTGCGTCGGCCTGCGTTTTGCCTGCGGCATTGAGCGCGGCGATCTGCGGGAGGATGGCCTGAAGGCGACGGGCGGCGTATTCGGCCATCGGTCGCTTGAGGGGGAGAGGTCGACCAGCGAAGGTGAGCGAGTCGACGTAGGGGTGGTTTGCGTTGGGCATGGTGGGTGGGAGATTAGCGGTGACGGCGGACAGCCTTGGCCTTGACGGGCTCGGGGCCGTTGATGGCTCGGTAGAGTTCCGGGCCGGCGAAGGTGACGACGGCGGTCCAGCCGAGGATGATGAGGGCGGTGAGGGCGATGAGGGACTTCATGGTTTTGGTGGTGCGTCAATAACCTTGGCGAACTGTTCCGCATTCGTCAAGCACCTTTCCACAGGAGAAAAGGAGACCCCTAGGCCAGCCCTAGGCCAGCCACAGGACACCCCCGTAAAGGCCTCTCCCTGCCCTTCCTAGGCCGTTTGACGGCGGGAACGTAGGAAGACCGCCACCCCTACCCCCAAGCACCCCACGGCCAAGGCCCACCCTAGGTCGCGGACGGACTTCAGGGCCATCGTCGCCCAGGACAGGTTCCGCTCTAGGTCGGCCGAGTCGGATTTGATGCTGGAACCATCGACCACGATCAGGGCGAGCGCCTCAGTATTGTGCAACTGGTCGAGGACAAACGAGGATGTCAGCGCGCAGCTGAGAGCGGTGACGCCTGAAACGACCGTCAGGATCAGGACGGCCAGAGTGAGGTTGGCCTCACTTGCGCTTCTTGCGGGGGGCTTTGCCATTCTGCTTGGAGGGTTTGGCGACCTTCTCGACCTCACGCTCTGCCCGGGCTTTTACCCAGCGTAGTAGCGCGTCGAGGGCTTCGGGGCTGGCGTAAGAGAGCGCGCCCACCGCGGCAGTCCGCAGACTGCTTGAAGTGATATAATCCTGCGCCGCGTAATTCGTCAGGACGGCGGTGATGGAAGCGGCCGCCACGCGACGAGCCGCCCACCCCCATGTCTGCTTGTCCTGGGACAAGAGAAGACGGGCCGTCATCGCCATCGCCCCGATGATGCCGGCGACGAAACCTTCGCGGGCCTCCTTCGGGATGTCCTCGGGGTTGAAGGGGGCGGCGCTCACGAGATGCGGGGCGGCTTAGAGTTGGGCGAGATGAGGACGCGGCGGTAGTCCTGAGCCCAGAGCAGGGCGGCGAGGTCTTTGCCGGCGCGGTCGACTTGGGGCTCACTGAGTTCGGGGAAGGTCAGGTGAATCTGCTCATGGCAGAGGACTTCGAGCTGACGCTTGGCGCCTAGGCGGGGGTCAATTTCGATGAGGTTCTCGCCAATCGTGGCCTGTCCCCAAGCGCGCTCCTTGCCGAGTTTGCGCCAGATGACCTTGGCTCCCTTATTCTTGCGGCGGCTCATCGGTGGGAGAGGGCTTGTTGACCGAGTCGCGCACCTTGTCAGCCAGCCACCAGAGGCCGAGGCCGCATGAGATGACGAGGGTCGCCCCGGCGGCATATTCGAACCAGGGCGAGTCGATGATGAAGGGGACGGAACCGCAGAAGGCTCCGCAGAGTAGCAGGGGCAGACCGATACGCGGGCCGAGGAAGGCGGTCGTGAGCGCACCGATGACGGCGAGGCCAGCCCCGACTAGAGTCCACGTCTGGGCGGAGGCGTCCTTCTTCACGCGCTCGACCTCCTTCTGAAGTTCGACGATGCGGGCGTCCTTCAGCTGCGAGACGCGGGCGGCTTCCTTCTGGTCGGCCTCGAGTTTCTCCCAAGCCTTGTTCACGGCGGTGGCGAGTTTGCGGCCGAACTCCATCTGCTTGGCGTAGTCTACGGGGTCGGCCTTGGTAGCCCGGGCCACGGCGAAGGCCACGTCCGCCTCGGGGGGCGGGGGCAAATAGGATTGGGCGAGGCGAGACTCCGCGACGACTACCTTCGGCTTGTCGGCGTTCTTCTCGATGGCCACAAGGGCGGCACCGACCCGGTGATCCGTCTTGTCGAGATCTTTGCCTAGGGTCTGGACGGCGTCAGGCTTGGTCGGGGCCGGCGGCTGGACAGGCAGGGGAACGTCGGCGGGCTTGGCCGACTTGCACCCAGCCAGGGCCACTAGGGCGATGACTAGGAGCAAGCGCATGGTCTTAGCGGTTCTTGAGGGCGTCGAGGATGGACTTGCCCTTGGCCTCAAGCGTGTCGGCCTTGGCCTTGTGCTTGCGCATGACGAGGACTCCGGCGACGAAGCCGACGAGCAGGGCGATGAGGTGGGTGATCATGGTAGTCTAGGTTGAGAGGGGTCGTAGATTTCGACGCGCACGAGTGGGCCGAGGTCGGCGGGAGTCTGCGGGGAGTCGAAGGTGACAATGACGTAAGCGCCTCCAGACTGTGCGGGCTCGCCGTTCCACTGAGGGAAGACGGCCTTGAGAAATGCGTAGGGATCGGCGAGGGATACGCCGAGCATAGAAACTTTGTAGGAGATGTTGCTCATTAGTCTGCGAGGTAGAGCCAGCCGCCGGAGCATTCCATGACGGCACGAACCGTAGGCGTAGCGACGGCTTCGACTTGTTCGCGGTAGGTCGCTTGAAAGTTATTTGATGTTCCAGTCGGGCCAGCGGTTGTCGTAGCGGCTTGGACTCCGTCGATGTAAAGAGTGACGTTGCCAGTTCCGTCTGAGTAGATGACCCAATTGATGACCTTGCCAGCGGTCTGCGTCACGCTGGTAGCGACGTCGGTAAGCGTCGTGCCGTTATGCACTGTCAGCGTGAAGAACGGTGAGGTTCCGCCGACCTTTTTCCATCCGATACCCTTGACTGTCATATCTCCGCTGACGCTGTCAGAAGCATATCCACCCAGCGTGACGCGGTTACGCGTGTTTGCGTCGCCGATGTAATTAGTAGCTCCAATGGTGGTGCCGCACATGGCAACGCCAGACATCCAAATCTTCTTGCTGAAGTCTACCTTGTTCCAATCAGCGGCGCTCATGTTGACGGAAGCGAGCTGCGTCCATCCGTAAGAGAAACCAGCAAGGCCGGTAGCAAGAGATCCAAGATACATTTCACGAATACCAAATGGAACGCTTCCAGCGGTTACCGCTCCAGAACCCGAAACCCTAGTGAAAGAGATATGAGCCAGCGAGCGAAGTCGAGGGTCGGCCTTGAGGAAGCCAGCGTTGCCCGGTGCCAGAGCGGTCGTCGTCGAGGTAGCCGCCACGACCTGAGCGTCGGTCGCAAAAGAGGTCGAGGGAGCGTTAGCCAGGACGAAGGCGGTCGTCGCGATCTGCGTGGTGTTCGTGCCGAGCGTAGCGGTCGGGGCGGTCGGCGTGCCCGTGAAGGCTGGGGAGCCTAGGGCGGCGTAGGCCGAGAGCGCCGTAAACGGGACGAGCTGCTGGGTTGCTCCGTTGATGCGGACGAAGATGCCGGTCGTCTCAGTCCAAAGGTCGCCGTTAGTCGGGGTAGTCGGCGCCGATCCGTGCGGGATGCGAAGGCTTGGGCGAGAGGTAGTAGACGCCGAAGCAATCGCTACGCCGTTGAGGGTGATGCTGCTCGTCGCACCAGAGACGGCCGAACCGATGTTCACGGCGGTCGTCGAGCCCGACACCCCTGCCGTCCCCACGTTTACGATCTTGGTAGCACCAGAGATAGTCGCACCAGAGCCGACGTTGATCGTGCCAGCCGCCGTCGAGTTGCCGAGCGTAAGGTTGGCGTTCGAGAAGGTCTTATTGCCGTTGATGGTCTGCGTGCCGGCCAAGTCCACGTATTGCTGGGTCGTTCCGTTCTGGCGCATGAACAGGCCAGAGGTCGTTGTCCAGACGTCGCCGTTGACCGGGGTGGTCGGAGCCGTGCCGTGCGGGACGTTGAATCCAGCGGAAGCAGTGACCGAAGGGATGGTGTTAATCTTGCCGTTCTGGTCGATGGCGACGAAGGTCGTGTCGGAAGCCTGGTCGTGCAGCGTGAGGATATTGCCCGTGCCGGCCTGCTCGATGAACAAGGCCGCGCCCGTCGAGTTCGACGTGATCGTGACGTTGCCCGTCAGGGCGGGGCTGGCGAGGGGGGCGTAGGCCGACATCCCCGCGATTGTCTGGTAGGTCGATGCCGCCGTGGCAGGGCTAAGGCCCGCAGTGGTCTGAGTCGTAGCATCAAAGAACGTGACGCCAAGAGAAGACAGGTTGACCGAGCCGGTAAAGGTCGCACCCGTCAGGGCGGCATAAGTGAATGACGCGGTCGACGCAGGAAGGTATCCCTGAAGGGTAACCCAAGATTGAGTAGCAAGGCCGAGGGCCGAGTAGGTCTTGTTCTTCCAGAGGTCGGTCGAGGACTCGTAAGCCAGGAGGTCGTTGTTGGCCAGCGTGCCGATGGCCACGTCGTGCAGCTCGTTGAGCTCGTAGCCGTTCTGGACCGCCACGAGGATAGTGCCGAGGGTCGGGTGCGAACGGATGACGATGCCGACGTAGACGAGGTGCTGGGGGGCGGACGGCTTGGTGGTCGTCCAAGAGCCAGCCACCGTCGGGGACAGATACAGCTGCACGCCTTCGGTCAGGGCGGACGTGTCGATGTTCTCGAGTTCGCCGCGGATGATGACGTAGCCCGTGCCGTTGTTGGCGATGGCCGTCTTGACGAAGCCGATGGTCTGGGCGGAGTTCGCGTCGTTGTTAGCCTGGGCCAGCGTGATCAGGGGCTTGTTGCCCGTGGCGCCGGAGATGTAGACGATGGAGCCAGCCGCGATCGTCGAGCCGGACTGGTTGCGGACTTCGACCTCGAGGTTACGGGCGACAGCCGTGCCGCCTGCGAGAGCGGACTGCACGAAGGCGGTCGTCGCAAGGGAGGTATCGTTATCGCCGAAGGTCGCCGTCGGGGCGGTCGGGTTACCCGTGAAGGCAGGGGACGCCAGCGGGGCGTAGGCCGACAGGTCAATCGACAGGTTTCCGGTCGTGACCGACAGGGGCGACGAGACGCTGGTGATGTAGTCGGGGGTGGTCGTGACCACTTCCCAAGCCGCGTTCTTGCGGGCATACTGCGATCCGTCCGAAGGGGCGTCATTGACGACAGCCAGGGAGCCGAGGCCGAGGTTAGTGCGGGCCGTGCCGGTGTTGGCCAGCCCTGCCAGATTCCCGGCCTTGGCCAGATAGTCCGACATCCCCGAGAGGGTCTGGTAAGTGGTGCTGGCCGTGGCGCTGGTCAGGTAGGGGGTAAGCGCAGCGCTGGTGATGTAGCCCTGCCCTGTGACCCAAGATTCCGTAGCGTATCCTGATAGGCTGGCTGCCGTCAGGAAGCCCGATGGGTTACCCGAGAGGGGGTAGTATCCCGCCGCCGCCGCCGAGGTCGTCAGGTAGGAAGACATCCCCGCCAGAGTCTGGTAGGTCGAGGCCGCGGTGGCGCTGGTCAGGTAGGGCGTCAGCGCCGAAGCCGTGATGAACGAAGAAGGGTTACCCGTCAGGGGATAGAAGCCAGCGGTCACCCAAGACTCGGTAGCCAAGCCCGTCAGGTTGACCGTCACCCAGTCGGTCGCGTAATCGACGCCCGACGTCTTCTGAAGGAACTGACCCGAGGTGCCGCCAGCAGGCAGGCCGACACCCGCAGGGCCAGCAGGGCCGGGGACGCCGACCGAACCCGTCAGGGTGCCAGGGACGATGCCCGAGATGGTTCCCGAGATGGTGGACTGGTCAGCGGAGAATACCCCCGAGATGGTCCCGAAGGTCGAAGCCGTCGAGGTGATCGTCGCGTCGGGCATGGCTTAGACGGTGACGGAGTCGATGACGTTGACGCGGAAGATTTCGGAGCGGCTGATGCTCGAGCCGGAGAAGGCGAACTTGATGTCCCAGCGACCGACCCCGATGGCCCAGTCCGCCGTCGAGCCGGTGTAGGCCACCGTGAAGGACAGGCCGTCACCCGCCTTGGTGATGGTCATCGCGTATTGGTTGAACTGCTTGTCCTCGAAGGTCGAGGTGATCGTGGTCGTGAGCAGGTTAGCCGGACCAGAGGCACCCGGAGTCCAGGTGAACGTGCAGGCGAAGGTGTTGCCCCTCGAGACGGTTACGGTGTTTGGGCAGCTCATCGGGTCTTAACCTTGCCCCGATTGGAAGGGGGGGTCAGAGGTCGAAGGAAACCACGTCCGTCGAGCTCGTGATCGTCTGGAAAGACCCGGTGACGCCGTTAAGCGCCGAGTAGGCCATCGTGTAGGTCGTCGCGTCAATGACCACGTCCCGACCTACCCAGACGTTTTGGACCTCCACGTCGTCGAGGTAGTTCGGGGCATAGGTCTCTGCCGGGTCGGTGTTATAGGCGCCGACATAGAAGGCAGACGAGGCAGGGAAAGGTGAGCCAGGGAATGCGAGGGGGCCTTGATAGCCTGTCTGGAGGATGCCGCCCGAGTCCGTCCAACTGACAAAGTTCCACCACTGAGCGCAGCGGAAGAAGGTGTTGGCCTCTGAGGCCCAGCCGTCAGTCGCGACGTTGTTATGGGCTCCGCCAGAAATACCGAAGTAGGTGCTGAAGATGGGCGTGCGGTTGCGACCCCAAGTGGAGTTGGCTTCCGTTGCTCCGATCAGGACGCCCATCAGATGCGGGCGTAGTAATATTTGGCGGTAGCCCCGTTGACCTTTACGCGGTCACCCCAGAGGGAGCCGTTGACATATTGATGCAGGGTCCAGACGGTCGGGGCCGAGACGTTATCCACGTCTACCTTGGCAAGCAGGACATACCCATTTGTGTCGGTGTCCGTCAGTTCTACATCGGACGAGATAACTTTAGGGTAGGGCGTATTAGCGATGTTCGGGTCTGGGAATGCGTAAGGCGACGCGGCCTCGGGACCGGCTCGGAGATAGACCCAAGACTCCTTGGTCGAGGTGTTGAACGTCAGGACATCCGTGGGAGGCGTAGGGACGCCGGACGTCGTGCTGTCCAGCAGCTTCTCGACGCCACCGATGACATCGTCCATCTCTGGGACTAGGTTGTTCAGCGTCCCGGTAATGACCTGAAAGCGGATGGCGCCGCTGACGACTGCGACAATCTTGACCTTAAAAGGGTGGTCGGGCGAAGAGTTGGCGGACGGGAACGGGTCGGACGTGTCCAGCGTGAAGCCGTGCGAGGACGAGTCGAAGTTATAGCCGACTCCAGGTTGCAGTTTCATCAGACAGGGGCGTAGACCGAGGCGTTGTAACCTACTCGGTTGAAGCGCAGCTCATATTGCACCTTGTAGAGCAGGCCGAAGTCTTCAAACGAAACCTGAGCCAGGAGCAGTTGGTTCTTTCCGCTGATCGTGAAGGACGTGCCCATGTAGTCAGGGACGAGCTTCTTTCCGGCGAAGGTACCGTTGCCCGAGGTCTTGCCGACCGCGTTTCGGTGGTCGTTGACGATGGTCGAACTAGTCGTGTAGAAGATGCCGGACAGCGAGCACTGCGGGGCAAGGTAGTTCGTCTTGCCGTAGAAGTCGTCAAACTCCGCTTTCTTGAAACCCTTGAACGTGCGTCCCTTCGGGCTTTCAAACGTCGAACCATTATTGCCACCGTACTCTGCCGGGTTGGTTCCCGGGATGGCTTCATAGTTCGGGTCTGCCTTCGTGCCAGGGCTTGCGCCGACTCCCGCGATGGGCGAGCCGGAGAAGCCAAGGCCAGTGGCCGTAACGAAGAAGTTCGGGTGCGTCGTGATGTGCTCGGAGGTCAGGCCCTGAGAGCCGGTGATCTGCGGGTCGGTCGAGGTCGCTCCGCCGTCGATGCCAACGTAGTCCACCGTAAGGGTTGCGACCTCCAGCGCGTCATAGGTGATGCTGTAACGATGGGCCGCGCAGTTGGCGTTGATGGGGCACGTCGAGCCACGGTTCACGACCGAGCCGAGGGCGGCAGAGTCGTCAGCCTTCCAGACCACGGTGGCCGTCAGCAGGCCGTAGCCGTCGTCGGAAATCTTAGCCCCTGGCTGCTGAACCGGGGTGGTGAGAGCGTTGCCGTTCTTTACGATAGCCATAAATTATTTGCCCATGAGCAGGGCGGCTCGGGAAGGGGTGGAGTTCATCCAAGAGGTCGCGCCGGGGTCGCCTGCGATTTTCTCGAGGATGGTGTTAGTCTTTTTCTGCTCTTCGAGCTGCGCGTTCATGGCCTCCATGACCGGGTTGGCACCTACGCCGATGACGTTGCCGAAGCCTTCGGGGCCTTTGAAGTCGCCAGCCCTCTTAGGTTCGGCGCTGATCTCAGCGGCCTTCTTGCTGGCCGCGATGGCAGGAGCAAGCATCTTGGCAATGACCGACTGAACATCAGGATCCTTCGCTAGGGCCTCGGCTGAGTTTGCGTCGAGGGCGTACTTGATTCGGAAACCTCGAAAGCCCCCGATTTCATCAGCGACCTTGTCACGCATACCTGGCTGCTCAAGGAACTTAGCGTACTCAGTAAGCTTGGCGGTCTTTGCCATCTCGCGCTCTTTTTCGTCCTGTTCTTTTGCAGCGCGTGTCTTTGCTAGGACGACCGTTTCTGAGTCTAGATACTTAGACTCTGCACGGACCGCAAAATCATAGGCCTCCTTGATGTCCTGCTTGCGCTTCTCGATGGCCGATGAGATGAAATTAATCGCCGTGTTCAGCAGGACGAGCGGGGCAACAAAAGCAAAAGCGATGTCCTTGAACGCCGTGCTGAACTTCTTCTGGATGTCCTCGACCTGTTTGCCAAAGGACACGGTGGCCGACTTGGCCTTGTCCATCGCCTGAGGGACGTCGGAGGTCGTCTTGATGTTGACTGTCAGGTCTTGGGCCATGTCAGGGGGTGCTTTCCTTTGCAGGATTGGAAGCAGCCGCGGCGGCCTCCTTGGCTTCCTCTTCGGCCATGAAGGCTTCTTCCTCTGGCGACATGATCGAGACGTCGGCACCCTTGCGGATAGCCAGGGCGGAGTTAAGCCAGATGGCCTGACACTCCGGCATCTCCCAGGCCCGCTGCTCTGGGATGCCAGACGCGATCAGGTTGGCCACGATGGACAACGGCCAAGGCACGCCCTTGTCGCCGCCCCCTGACTTAGTCTTGGTCTGCTCCCAGAACTTCGGCCAGTCCTGGACAAGGATATAACCGGCGAAGGCTTCTAGCAGGCGCTCGAACTTGGCGGGGTGACGATTTAAGCTAAGTATGCGAAGTTTATCCATCCAGCCGATGTCCCCTAGCTGTTCTTCGGCGCACACTTGGCAGGCGAAGATAAGGTCCGCAGGGGTGATGCCGCGGGAGCCGGTGACCAGCGGGGAGTCGAAAGCCATCAGGCGCACCCGGTACTTCAGACACCAGGGGTAAAGAGTTCGACCCAGAACCTTGAAGGGAGCCGGGTCGACGTAGGCGTTAAGGAAGCGGCGGTCCACTATCCTCTAGACTGCCCCCTTTTCGGGGGTGTCAATTAGGCAGGCGTAATGCCTTCGTAATCTATCGCCGTGATCGTGACGGCGGTGAAGCCCTTGTTCGAGCCCTTGTCGTCAATCTTGGTGATGGTGCCGACAAAGGACACGGAAGCAGAGCCAGCCGGATAGGCGGAGGCGGTGTTCACCGTGAAGGAAAGTGCGGCGCCGAGCACCGGCATGGTCGAGGTCTTGGCGATGCCTTCGATGGTGATCTCGGACTTGCGGTCGTCGAGGCGGTGCGTCTTGGTGATGCCATTCTCGTCGACCACCGTGACGTCCGCGTTGAACGAGGACGAGAGGCTGTAGCTCTGGACGAAGAGGTTGGTGACAGTACCCGCGACTCCGTAGATACAGGTGGTTCCGTTTGAGATGGCGGCCATTTGTAATTGCGGGCTTTGGAATTGGCTTAGGCAGGCAGGACCACCAGCACGTCAAACGAGAAGGAAGTCGCCCAGGAGCGCTCGTCGATACCCTCGTCCTCGGACTGCATCGTGACGTCGTAGCAGGCCGCGTCGGTCGAGGTGACGAAGGCCGCCTTGATGCTGGTCAGGTCACGCATATTGCCGGACAGGGCGGCGCAGCGGGCGCGGTGATCCGCGAGGGTCGTGTCGTCGGCGTTCGAGAAGAGGGTGATGCGGACCGAGCAGCTGAAGTTGCCTTCGCCTTCGGGGAGGTCGTTAGGGCTACGGGCGGACTCGCAGAGGACCACGGCCTTGGGCAGGGTCTGGGTCGCGGCGCTGTCGCCCGTCAGGAAGGCCACGGAGGTCAGCCCGGTCTGGGTGGAGAGGTAGGTGGCCAAGGTGGCCTCTACGATGTGGCGGATGGATTTGGTTCCCATAAGTGGTTAGCGGCGGTTGGCGCGCTGGATGGTGCTGTTCATGTGGCGCTCGAAGCGGGCCTTCATCTGCTTGACGCGGTTCGCGTAGACGAGGCCGAGCACGTCGGCGTCGGTGGCGATGCCGTTCACATTGCCCTGCGTGTTGGTCACGCTGAGTTCGACGACCTTCTCGTTAGCCGTCAGGGTGTTCGTCCCGCGCACCTGGTTGTGCCGGTTAATCCAAGCCACCTTGAGCAGCTGGACGCCGAAGTCCTTGGGCACGCCGTTGATGACGGGCTTAGGCAGGGAGCGCAGGGCCGAGGCCCAGCCCGCCTTGATCATGCCGACCATGGCTTGGCGGTCGCGGATGTATTGGTCGAGGTCGGACTTGGACTCGACGAGCATCTTGAGTTTGACCGGGCGGACAGCCTTGCCGATGCGGCCTCCGAACTTGCCCTTGATGCGGTTATGCGGAGGACGCAGCTCCTGGACGAACCCTTGGCCGTAGTCGGTCATCACAGGGTTGGTCGTGTTGAAATAGTTCTTAGCCTTCTTGAACGCCCGGTCATAGTCGCGGTCGTTCGCAATCTTCCGCATGATAGGCGGGAGGTTCTTCAGCGACTGGAGCGAGCCCTTGCCGATGACCTTGTTGAATAGGCCGATGTCATTGGTCTTGGTGGCGTAGGCCAGCTGATTTGTCAGGAGGGCGGCGGCGGAGTTGGCATTACGGTCATTGGCGGCCACAAACATCTTCTTGATGTCCCCGGCTACGGCGTTGTCGCCCGCCACTTGGGCCGCCTTGGATAGGCCACGGCCTCCGCCCTTGGGCAGGGGAGGGGTGAAGGTCGCCGCGTCCTGACAGGCGAGGGCGGCCTGTTCAAGCGCTGCGTCCCGCATGGTCTGCCCGGTGTTGGCTGCGAACTGACGCAGGGCCGCGATGAACTCAGCCTGAGACTTAGGACTGATGCTGACCGACACCACGGTGGATTACTGGTTATCGTCTATGACGACGAGCGTGATCCATGCCGACCCGGGCTTGTAGGTCTGGGTCGTGATGCGGACGGTTTTGCCGCCGGCCACGATTTTCTTGCCCTGGGCAAGGGAGGCGATGGGGACGCCTGCCGACAGTAGGGCCGCCGATGCCCCAATAGACCCGTCTGGCTGGCTCCAGGAGGCCGTTACAGCGGGGAGGCGGACAGAGTATTGGGTCCGCTCCATATACCCCCCTGCTTCGAGCACGGTCTGGACAGCGGGGTCGGAGATGAGGCAGGAGAAGGTGATGGCGCCAGAGTTGGCCGACCCGGCCACGCCGAAGTCCGCCACCATCTCTTTGGCGTCGTTGAGAAACTCGGTTCCGTAGAGGCTCATCCTATACTTGCCCGGATTGGTAGGGGGCACAAAAAAGGCCCCCATTGCTGGGAGCCTCGTTTGAAGCCTTGGACCGCTATTAGGCGGCGGTCTTCAGGCGGTGGAGCGAGGACGACCGTCCGACGGCAGCCCCGAACAACAGCGTGGCGGTGACGTTGTAGTAGCCGCTCTGTTCCTGGCCCATGAGGACCTGGACGCCGAGGCCGGTGTCGGCGTCGACAGCGTTGGCCACTTCGAAGCCCGGGATTTCGGACATCGGGAGAGCCGAGGCGACGGCGATAGCGTCAGCGCCGCAGGCGAAGCCAGCGAGGTTTTCGGCGTTCGCCGGGAGGCTGTTCCACTGGTAGACAGCGGCGCCAGCGAGGGTGCCGATCTGGCCGGAGGTCAGGATGCCAGCACCGAGGACGGAGTTGCCGATGATGGTAGCGTCGCCCAGGAGGCCGTTGGCGTAGGTGCTGTTCAGGATGAACGCGCGGGGCTCGGCGGCCTTGGCGGCATCGAGCACGCCCTTGGCGGTCACGACTTCAGCGTAGGTCAGGGCGGCACCGGTGTCGACGGACGAAGCGTAGTTGGCGTTCGTGATGAGCGCGCCGATTTCGGCCAGGCACTTTTCAGCGAGGGCGTTGGCGGCGGTCGGGACGAAGGCGTTCGAGAGGAACTGGGCGCCATACATCTTCACGTCGAGGGGCGAGAAGCGGGACGAGACCTTGAAGTGCTTCAGGGTGACGTTGGCGGCCGTGATGGTCGCGTCGTCCTGGGTGAGGTAGCCGCCGGTGGAGAACTCGGTAGCGGTGGAGGTGCCGATCAGCGGAACCTGGACCGTCTTGCCGGCGCCGGATTCGGCAGCGGTGAAGACGGACGAGAAGGCGCGGAGGGCCGGGAGCTTGCCCTTGAGGGAAGCGATGACGCTTTCAGCGAGGATGCTGGGAGCGGCGACGATGGAGTTAGCCATGATGTGTTATGATTGGGTGAGGGTTAAGGGGAAATTAGATGCAAGCCTTGATGATGGCGTTGCGGTGAGCGGCGAAGTATTCGTTGCGCTCTTTGGAGCCGACCGGGAGGGACATGAAGGTGGCGAGGTGGTCGACGGCTTCGGCGGTGGGCTTGCCATCCGCGGGGCTGAGTTCGACCGGGGAGACGCCGACGGAGGCCACGATCTTGGCGGCTTCCTTGGAGGCGCTGACCTTGCTGGCTTCGTGCTCGGCGACGAGGGCCTTGAAGGATTCGGACTCCTTGACGGCCACCTCGAGGGCGGCGGTCAGTTCGGCGAGCTTGGCGTCCTTGGACGCGGCTTCGACCTTGAGGCTTTCGAGTTCGGCAGAGACGCCGACCGTCATCTTCTCGACAGTGGTGCGGAGGTCGTCGCGTTCGGCGGTAAGGCCAGAAACGGCGGCGGTGGCGGCGAGCAGCTGTTCTTCGATGGTCATCTTATGTTTGCTGGGAATGGAATTAGAACGAACGCAGGGCGTCGTTGAAAGAGTCGGCCAAGCCTGTGACCAAGCCCTGGGCGGCGGCCTGCTTGCCAGAGAAGACCTGGCCTTCCATGGCCTCGGCCTTCACCATCTTGCGCTTCATGTTCACGGCTTCCTTGAACTCGGCGTGGATCGTGTCGACGCCCTCCTGGAGGTTGCCGAGTTGGCCTTCGTCGAGGGACGTGCCTTCGATGCCAGCGCCCTTGAACTTGCCGGACTTGATGACGACCATTTTGATTCCAGCCATCTTGGCGGCTTCGGAGTAGTCAGGGATGGCCATGTAGACGCCGATGCTTCCGACCGTGGAGGACGGGCTGGCGACGACGCGGTCGGCAGCGGAGCCAATCCAATAGGCGGCGGAGGCCATCTCGGAGTCAGTGTAAGCGAGGGTAGGCTTGCCGAAGGAGCGGACCTTGTTGGCGAGTTCCTCGACGCCGGTGACCGTGCCGCCAGGGGAAGAGATTTGCAGGGCGACCTTCTCGACCTCGGGGTTCGCGGCGAACGCATCGAGGGCCTCGGAGACTTCGTTCACGTCCACGGCGCCCATCATCTTCTCGAGCGGCGACAGGCCCTTGCCGATCACGCCGACGACCGGGATGATGCCCACGCCGTCCACGACGTAGGGCTTGGGAGCCACGCCGAAGAGCTGCGCGAGCATATCGGTGAAGCCGAACTTCTCGGCGAGGACAGCGTGGTCTTTCGCCTTGGTCGGGTCGATGAGGAGGGGCTCGCGGCCCGACAGTCCGTTGGTAAGGAAACGCATGGTCTTAGGAATTGGGTTGGTCGAGCTCTTCGGGCTCTTCCTGGTCGGCGGGTTCGTCCTCCATCTCGGGGGACTCGGGGCCTTCCTCGACGTCTCCGCTGATCGTGCCGACCGGAGTGTTGGACGGACGGAACAGGAGTTCAAACGGGATGCCGTATTGTTCGGCCAAGTCCTTGATGTGGACCATATCGGAGGCCCGCTTGGCCATCTCGGTGCGGAAGTCTAGGCCGCGCTGGGCGTAGAGTTCGGACATGGACAGCAGGCCCATCTCGACGTCGGCACGGTCGTTCGCGGCTTCGCGGCCAGCGTCGACGGTGACGGACTTCGGGGTCGTCCAGGAGACGCGGTTCCAATCCGGGTCGTCGGGCAGTTCGCCGGCGGCGATGCCTTGGCCGATGATGTAACCCCACGTCGGGACGCAGAAGTTCTCGATCATGATGGTCTGATACTTCGAGAAGACGCGGCCAGCCTTGGCTGTGATAAGGCGGACGGTGGCGCCGCCGAGCTTGGAGGAGTCGCCGACGAACTCGTAAGGGAGCACGCCCTGTGAGATGTCGCGTTCCAGCGCCGCGAGGAAGCCGGTGAAGGTGGCGTTGGGGCGGTTGCTCTGGAAGGACGTCATGTCCTCCCCGGGCTCAAGGGCGATGAGTTTGCCGCCCATCGTGTTGGCGAGGTTGGCGTAGGAGCCGTTGACGACCGCGCCAAGTTCGCCGGCCATGTCGCCATCCAAGACTCCGCCGTTCTTCTTGATGATGCGGGTCACGTCGCCGTTGTCCTTCACGGCCTGCTTCTCGAGGGCGAGGATTTCCATCTCGTCCTGGATGGAGTTGATAGAGTGCTGGAGAAGGGGGACGCCACGGGCGCCGGATGCGTACTCCTGGTCGACGACCATCATCATGGACTGAGCCAGAATCTGGCGGGACGAGCCGTCCGAGCGGTAGATGTTTACGGCGATGTATTCGCCATAGGGACCGAACTGGATGCCGTCGTGCATACCTTCGGGCACCTTGCCCTCCAGAGGGTCGCCGACGCGGTGGGCTTCCATCAGCTGGAGTTTGGCTTCCCCGGCGCCGTTACGCACCTTGGCGGCGAAGGAGTCACCGTCGCGGATCATGCCGCGGAGAAGGATGGACTGAGCCTGGTAGAACGAGAAGCGGTTCGTGATGTCGATGCGCTTGGCCTTCTCGGCGAAGTAAGCCTCGTAGCGTTCCTGCATTTCAGGGGTCGACGCGTGGCTCTGGGGCTTGATGCCGTCGCCCACGGTGTAGAGGCAGATGTCCGCAAGGATTTGCTTGAACAGCCCGGAGTTACGCTCGGCCCATCGGCACTTGCGTACCATCGTCAGGCGGTCGTAAGGGGTCAGGTCACGGCGGAGGTCGCGCGGTTCGGCGCCGTAGGCCGCTCGGCGGGCACGCGTCACGCCGATGCTCTGCCAATCGCCGTAGGAAGCCTGCGGCTGCGGGGCGGAGGGCGTAGCCTTGGGCGTCTTAGGACGCAGGCTGACGGTCTTAATCTTCTTGCGGATGGCCATGGAAATTAGTCCTGACGGTTCTGCCAGTCGGTCGAGATGATCGTGCGACGAGCGCCGTAGGTCGAAGGGTCGAGGCGGCTCAGGGCGAACATGGCCTCGGCGAGCATCTCCTTCGGAGGCATGGCGAACTGCTTGGACGCGGACGAGCCGGAGTCGGAGTAGGACATCAGGGTCTTACCTTCGGTGATCATGGCGACCGCCTTGGCTTTGATGTCTAGGAGTTCGCACTCCGTAAGTCCGATAAAGAGTCCAGAGGCCATTTAAACTTGCCGAGAATGGAAGTTAAAAGGGGGGTGCGCCGCCCAGCCCACGCCATGAGTCTCTTCCTCCCACGACACTAAACGACGCACCCTTGCATATAGCGTGCCAAGGGTCATGACGGTTGCAAGTCGGTTTCGGCAGTTTCCCGCCCGGCGATACCCCAGCGGACGGCGGCCAAAAGCGCTAAGATTTCAGTATCGAGAGCATGGTTATCGCGCTTGCCCTGGGGAAGTATCCACATGGGCTTGCCCGTCCGCTTGTCCTTTACGCGGACTTCGGCGCTCAGCTGCTCGACGTACTCAGGGGTGGCGTCCAGCGCATAGGTCCAGACGCGGCGAGCCCGCAGGCCGTGCAGGAGGTCTTTGCCGGCGGTGGCCGAGTGGACGATCAGGATGGCGCGCTGCGGGATGCCAGGGACGACGATAGACTGCTTCTCGGAGTAGAAGCGGCGGGTCGTGTTGCCAGACTTGTCGGTGACCGCGAAGTCGTCAGACCCTGAGCCCTTGGCCGTCTTCCAATTGCGCTTGGCTGTCTCGCGATAGACCTCGGTCGTATTGTCGCCGGAGTCGACGAGGACAAGCGCATGATGGACGCCGTGCTGTTTGGCGAACGCTTCGACGTTGCCCCATGAGTCGATGCGGGCGAAGGCCATCAGACGGCTATGCCCGGTCTTGGCCCATCGGCGGACAGTCACCCAGAAGTGGCCACGCTGGACGTCGACCCCCATCGTGCGGAAAGGGATGCTCCCGGGCACGGCGTCCTTCTGCTCGACTACGCGGGCCTTCGGGGTGATCGCGGCCTCGGCGTCCCAAGGGTCGGCCATCTTGTAGTTCGCGGCCTCGGCTAGGGCGGTAATCTCGCCGCCCTCTTCGCTCCAGGGCATGGCCAGCCGCTTCTGCTTAAAGATGCGCCGCGGCTCTTCGTCTCCGTATTGGTCGACGGACTCCTTGGCCTTGAGCATCAGCACGCCCAACTCGCCCCAGCTCATCGTCGCAAGGCTGTTCCAGTGCAGGCCGATGTGCCCGGAGTTGGCGGCGACCGACGTAGCGACGAAGGTTCCGCGAGCGTTAGCCTCTAGTCGGCTTGCGTTCGTGTCAGGCAGCAGCGTGCGGCAGGCCGCGCACTCGTAGGTCGTGCCGACGCTGACCTTGTGCAAGTCCCATGTGCCGGTGGCCTTCGCGTCGAGAGGCAGCCTGACCTGCTCCCAGACCCATGGCTGGAGCGTGTCGCATTTGGGGCAACGCATATTCCAGTCCCGTTGGTCGGTCGTCTCGTGCAGCTGATGGAACTCCTGACCAGCCCGTCCGCCCTGGGATAGGAAGATGCGTTTGCCCATCCATCCGAACGCCGTCACGCGCGCGCTCAGTTCGGCCAAGTGTCCGGGCGGCGCCATCCAGCACTCGTCGGCGATGGTGTAACGCAGGGACAGGCGCTGAAGGTTAGCCTCGTTCCAGATGCCGCGGCAGTAAAGCGTCATGCGGTCGAAGTCCGCCGTCGTCGAGCGGTCGAGGTCGTCGCCCGAGAGACGCGCCTTCACCGGCGGGCAGTTGTTCCAGACTGGGCGGAGGTAACGCAGGGCGAAGTCCTTGGCCTCGGGGTCGGTGGCCTGAAGCACCATCGTCGGCCCAGGAGCGTTGGCGATGATGTGACAGGTGAGCAGGCGCGCAAAGAGGGACTTGCCCGATTGGATGCTGGCGAGGACGGTAAGGAGTTTCGTCTCTAGATCGGCGGCGATGCGTAGGGCTTCGGCCACCCAAGGCGTGCGCTCGGAGCGGAACGGCCCGGGCATCGGCGAGTCAGGGATGGCGTGGACGTTGGACTCGAGCCACTCGACGACGTCGCCCGAGTCTGACGGACGCAGGACGTCACGGCCTACGCGGAGTAGGTCGGCCTTATTCATCGGTGGAGAGGTCGGCCTTCACGCGGCGCACCCAAGCCTCGAGCACCTTCACGGCCTTCGCGGGGTTCTCGGGGTTGCACCCTTCGGCCACGTCGAGGGCCAGCTTGTCGAGGCGGTTGACGATGCCGGCGGTCATGTCGCGCATGGCCTCGGTCGCTTCCTTTGCGGAGATGTAATCCTTCGTCAGGATGAGCCGACGCTCCTGCTCTTCCTCGAGGGCGACGAGCGTCTTCAGGGAGGCGTTATAACTCGACTGGTACTTCCCCTGGTTCGGGTCGCCCCCTTCCATCGCGGCCTGCCAGACGCCACGCGCCCGACTGACCAAGGTCCGATGTTCGCTGATCGTGTCAGCCAGGGAGCCGTCGTCGAGCTGCGCCGGTGCGGCCTTGGGTGCCGCGGCACGCTGCACGTTCGCCCGGGCTTCTCGCCACGCCCGAGCCGCGTCGATGCTGTCGGTCGGCATGCCTTCGCGTCGAAGGACTGAGATGCGTTGCGCGGTGACGCCGAGCGCCAAACCCAGTTCTGAGTTGGTTAGAGCCATGGTTTGTTAAACGGCCTGTTTTCTCTCTGTGACCCCACGAAAAACCTTCGTGGTGTCGGGCCACGCGTGACGTAGGGGGGGTGGTAAGAGATTCCTTTTTTTCAACGAACGGAGGATTAGCACGCAAAAAAGGGCCAATTCCTCGTCAGTTAGCGCTCCTTTGAACTGATTGGCTGCCGGTGTCAGCCATTGGAAGTTGTTGCTATGATCAGTTCCACCACGAGAGGCAGGGACTACGTGATCTGCGTGCGCAGTACGGTCTAGCTTAACGTCAGTTAGGGCACACCTTCCCCTCTGCTTTATCCATTGACGCATAAGCCCAATGGCTAACTCGTTGGTAGACTCCATTGAGATGACGCCGCGCTTATGCGCCTTGATAAGCATGGCCTTGTTGTAAAAGAAGCGACGATCGGTCCATGCCTTCTTCATGACCTTATGCCTGGCTTTGTTCTTGGTTCTCCACTTTGCGTTATCAGCCAACTTCTTATCAGGGTTGCTGTCGTAGTTAGCCTTGGCCCTAAGACGGTTAACCTCACGCAAGCGCTCTTTGTTCCTGTAGTAATACTGCAATCCTTTGGACCTTTTATCTGTTGGGACTCTTTGCATGGTTACTTGATAATTGGCTTATTCTTGCCGCGTCTGGCATTCACATGAGGAAACAAACCGCACGCGTCTGAGTTCACGGTGCGCTGGATCTCCTTCGCCCTGGCACGCATCCAGAAGTGGGAGCGTCCATACATCTTCCCGATCAGGCGAGACGACAGACAGCCGGGCAGACTGAGCGCCCAGCGGATAAGCTCGACGTGGCGACGGAAGGCGAAGTTATCCGTGCAGGCCAGCGCATCCATGAAGCCCTTGAGCATCACGCCGACATGATCGCGAGAGATGAATGCGTCGACCTCCTCGCGTCTGCCAAGGTCAGTAGGGTTGAACGCCCAGTCAGGATGATTGGCGTCGATGTTGAAGACGTGCCGAGGTTGCGCCATCTCAGCGTAAGGCAGTACGCCGTTCTCGCGCATCTTCTCTTGGACCTTCTTCGGCTGCGCAAAGAACCAAGCGTCAAACGACTTGGCCTCCTTAGCCGGAGCCGTCAGGTCGTTGAGCCTAGCGCGTGTCACGCGTCACAGCGTCAACTATCTTGACGGCGGGGCAAGTGGCAAAGGTTGTGCCAATATCCGTCCATGTCGAACCGTAGCATCGCCTTACGGGTGAAGCGATAGGTCAGGGAGGAATACTTGCCCGAGTAGTCCAGGGTCTGCTCGACGATGTCCTTGAGTTCCGCTGACGTCATCTTTGCCGGCCATGCGCTGATGACTTCCCTCAGCTCAATGTCTTTCCTTTCCTTGACTGCCTTGGCTGCCTCGGTGGCCTGCTGCCGGATATGCTCCATCCTCTCAGGCTGATCTCTCCAGGCTTTCTGGCGGTACCGGGTCAGAGCGAGCTTACGGAGAACCCAACCTCTCTGCGCGGTGGTACGGTTAGGTTTGGTCATCGCGTAGAACTTGCCTCCTCGCCAGAGACTCGGTCGAACCCCGAGCGTAAGCGACAAGGGGTGAGACTAGAGTCACCCTTATCCGTAGGATATGGGACGGAAGTTGAGTCGGAAGTTGAGAAGGGATTTGACATTGGCTTAAGGGTGGGGGTCAGGGTGTTGACCCTCAGTTGACCTTAAAACGCCTTGGCGACCCCTTAGAGGGGCTGGAATCGCTATGCCTTGGGGCGTTGTCGGGTGGGCTTTCGGAGGGGGGCTGGCTGTATTCCCAGCGGATGACCCCCTTCTCGGCGGCGTGGCGGATGTAAATCTCGCCCTTGAACTGGTTGGCGTGGTCCTTGAGACCAGCCCTACCTCGGCGCTTGGTCAGGCCGAACTTGTAGATCGGCTCTTCGCCCTGGCATCGGAAGAGGACGGCGACCTCGCGGAACCAGTTGGTGAACTCCGAGGAACCTAGGCCCGCATAGGCTAGGTCGGCGACGGTGTGGCCTTCCTTGTCGGAGGCGGCCTTTGGCTTCCCGGTGTGGTGCATGGCCACGAGGACGGCGCCTGTCTCGAGCAGGATGGGGGCTAGGTCATGGCGCAGGAACTTGGAAGCCTGCTCCTGATCGGAAACGTCGATGCCCGCGAAGGACAGGAGAGGGTCGACGAAGACGATGTCGGCCTTATGCTCGACGATGAGGTCACGTAGGGCCGAGGTGAAGGTGGTGCCGGTGCTCACGGTGTCGCGGAAGATGGCGAGGTGTTCGCGCAGCTGAGAGCGTTCGGCGCTGTCGAGGTATGCCCCGGCGATGACGTCCTGCAAGGCCTCGGAGATGTCGCCCGCGTCATTCTCAGCCTGGAGCACGATGGCCCGCAGGGGCTTGGCGGGCTTGATGCCGAAGAAGTCTTTGCCGATGCACCAATGGACGGCGGCCTGCATCATCAGGGAGGACTTGCCGGTGCCGGACTGTCCGACGATCAGGAGCGAGCCGCCCTTGCACAGCCAGCGGTGGTTGCCGAGGATGCACGACGGGTCTTCCTTACGCTCGAAGGATAGCAGGGCGTCGAAGTCCATGCGCTGCGGGCCGTGCTTTGCCTTCCGACCCTTGCGGGATTCGGCGATGGTGGCATAATGGTCGAGCAGGGTGTCGGGGTCGGTGGCCTGTTCGGCGGCGACCAGGGCACGGCGGAGGATGGCCGCGTCCGCGATCATGTCGGCGTGCTCAAGGCGGAAGGCGGCTTGGCCTGCGTCACTGACCAGGAGCGAGACGGTGGCCTCGGTCACCGGGCTGTTGACCTGGCGTAGGCGCTGGCTGACCGTCAGCTCGTCGGGGGCGATGCCGTCGACGGCCAGCGAAAGCATGGCGGCGGCGATGTCTTGATGGGCGGGCTCAAAGAAGTCGGAAGGCTGGAGGTCGCCCGGTAGGTGGGCGGCTTCGCGTAGGAGGACGCCGAGCAGGTGGCGTTCCGCGGCGACGTTATTCGGCGGGATCATGGAAGAGAGGGTTGGGGTTTGTGGGCGTGGGTGCCCGTGGTCAAGATGCTTTGCGTAGGAGACGGTCGAGGTCTGACTTGCGGTAGTAAGGGACTGAGCGGGGATTGCGGAGGATGCGGAAAGGGATGGAGGTGCCGTCGATGCGGTATTGCACGCCGCGGACGGTGCGCCGGTGCTTGTGCGCATACTCGGAGAGGGTGACCCATCCGGCGGGGGCCTTGAACTTCTCGAGGGCTTCAGCTGCGGCCTTGGCGGCGGCCCAAGACTTGAACCTGGGCGACAGGCGATAGATGAAGCGGCCTCGGCGGATGGTCTTCTGCTCGGCGTAGCCCGCCTTGACGATGCGGGCGAGCGGCAGAGAGACACCGGCCCGGGTCTTGTAGCCTAGGAGGCGGACGACCTCATTCGTCTTGTGCCAGCCTTCGGGAGTGTCGTCGGCGTTGATCGCGGCGACGAGGGCGTGGGCGTCGAAGCGCTTCATCGGGCCTTCGGGGTGAAGACCTTGAGGTCGGTGGTCCAGACCCAGCGGGAGCCGACGCGGTGGACGAGCCAGACCTTCCAGTCCTTGCCGTCGACCCAGCCGGCGGCGAAGCCTGAGCCCCAGCGGGAAGTGGCTAGGCGATGCGACGCGTATGCCATGGCGTCCTTCTGGCAGAGACAGCCGGCGGAGAAAGCGGCGCCGCCTTCGGCCTTGGTCAAGTTGACCTGGGCGAGCGTGTGCGTGTGGCCGTGGATCAGAGCGCCGCCGCGGTCGGCGTAGTGCTTGCCTTGCTCGGCGGTGGCGTTCAGGCCGTGGGCGTAACCATGGATGAAGGCGACCTGACCTAGCCGGTAGACACCCTTCTCGGCGTGGTAGGGGAGGATGGTCTTGGCTCCGCAGCTCTTCGCGGTGGTCTTGATGCGGGCCTCTAGGTCGGCGCAGTAGTCGCGTACCAGGGCGGAGCCGGAGGTATGCTGGAGGGCTTGGGCGCGGTGCTCGTGATTGCCCATCAGGTAGACGGTGGGCTTCGTGCGCTCAAGGAAGGCTTCACCGGCCTCGATGTCGGAGATGAGGGACTCAGCGCCTTCGGCATCCTGCCCGGCTCCACGGCGCAGCGATCGGAAGTCGAAGCAGTCGCCGAGGTGGACGCGGACGGTCGGCTTGTAGTCCTTGATGAACTCGACGAGGGCCTCGACGGCGTTCTCGTCGGCCATGTCGCCGTGGTTATCACCGAAGGCGACGAAGCGGGTTGGGGTGCTCATTTGGAAAGGCCGAGCTGTTGCTCGATTTTGTCACGCATGATGCGGGCTATGTGGATGTCCGGGGAGAGCCTGCGGTAAACGTTCAAAGTCGCCGTCCTGTAACGAAAGCAGTAACAGCCCTTGTTCTTGAAGATGCGCCTGTTTTGCCTGACAGACATGATGCTTCCTCCTAGCCTTCTTGCGGCTGGTGCCACGCTTGAAATACGAACCCCAAACATGATTGCGGACATTCTTGTGCTAGAGCCATGCCTTAACTGATACAGGGCCGCGTCTATGGCTTTGCCTTTTGGCGCTCGGATGCTCATTAGCGGACGTTGATGTAAGGGATGGGCTTGCCGGCGTCGAAGGCCGCGAGCATCTCGTCACGGCGCTTACGGGCGGTCTCGAGGTCGCTGGCGATGTTCTCGACGATGTCCTTGCCGCGGCGACGCAGGCGGAACCAGTAGCAGTCACCGAGTTTCTGGAGGTGGTGGTTAGGGTTCTCGGCCTTGATGTAGGCGGGCTTGTCGTTTCGCCCGGTGCGGGTATACTTCGGACAGGCCAGCAGGAAGGCCACTCGGTCGGGGGACAGGCCGACCTTGTTCGCCCAGCGCAGCGTGTCAGGGTTCATAGTTTCCATAAGCGGGCGAGGTTGCGGCCTTCGGTCATGATCGCGTTACGCGAGGACGGCCTGAAGATATACTCCTGGTCGAACAGGTGGGAGGCGCGTATCTCGGCGATGCTGTCGAGCTCTTCGTCGTTGGCCGGGCCGACTCCAGCGGTGGCGACGTAGATGGTGCGGACCTTCCAGCCCTTCTCCCAGAGGATGTCCTGGCAAACGCGCAGCTCGTTGACGTAGCGCCAATCGGAGCAGACGACCGTCTCGGGGGAGGGTTGGTCGTGGTGCTTCATGACCGGGCACCAGTTGGCGAAGTGGCGGGCGAAGACGTCCCGATCCATGCGCCTAGCGAACTTGCCCGCGTGGACGAGGAAGTCGCGGTTATCCACCTTGAAGTCCTCCTTGAAGAAGTCCCCATCAAGGCCGAGGTAATCCATGTAGTGGTTCGCGGCCTCCTTGAGGGCGTCGGCGAAGTTGATATGCTCGGCGGGCCGCTGGGACCACTCGAGGATGCCGGAGGCGAGGGAGTCCTTGCCCGCCCTGGCGTAGCCTGCGATTAGGACGAGCGTCGGGGCGGACATGGGCGTGGGTGCTTCGGTCACGGGATTAGAAGGGAACTCCTTCGGGGGGCAGCGGCTCTTCGGGAGCGGTCGGCTTCTGGGAACCGCGCGGGTAGGTCATCTTATATTTATACTGAGGTTTCCCCTGCCACTCGCCGTTGGCCTCGACCTCGACGCCGACGAGGATGGTCTGGCCGCAGGCGGGCTCGAGATACTGCATATATTCGGCAGGGGTCGCGTCCAAACGGATCTCGTTGGTATACTTGCCGGAGAACTTGCCGACGAGCATAGCGAGGGCCTTGCCGTATTTGCTGGAGAAGTTCTTCGACAGGCAGAAGCCCTTGTCGTCGACGAAGAACAGGCGGCAGGACGTGGTGCCGTCCTCCCACTGTTTGACCTTCTCGAACTTGGGCTTGATGAGTTTCAGCTTGTAGGTGCCGTTCGTACTGATCGAGGTGAGCGGGACGCGGTTGTTATCGGTGGTCATGGTATTAGGCGAAGTTGATGTTAGTCGCGGCGCTGGGCTTGGCGGCGATGTCGATGGTCGTGATCTCGGTCTGGTAACCGGGCCAGTTGCCCGAGGCGGTGCATTCCTTATACAGGGTAAGCGCTCGCTCGAAGTCGAAGGCGGCGCCGGTCATCAGTTCCGGCCCCAGCTCGTAGACTGCGTGAGCGTAAGGCGGCTCCTTCTCGACGGCGATGAAGCGGAAGCCGAGGACGCGACACTTGTAGGCGGACTCGACGGCGTGCCGGTAGAAGTAAGCCTGGAGAGCATACTTGTATTTGCGGACGGACTGCAGGAAGCCGTGCGGGCTGGCGTCTTCGCAAGTCTTCAGATCGTAGATGTAGCCGTCGTCGGAGATGCCGTCGATGGCGCACTTGACCAGGGTATCGCCGAGGAAGGCGGTGAACATGACCTCGGTCTTGGAGAGCACGATGCCATTCTGCTTCATGCAGGCCGCAGCGGAGTTTGCGACCGCGTCGACGAGGGCACCTTCTTCGGCGGTCAGGATGGCCTTGCCTTCGTTGGCGGTGACGAACTCGGCCCACTCGGCCTTGCCTTCCTTCGTGCGCTTGTCCACGTCCGGGGCGATGGCGTGCGTGGCGTTGTAGGCGTCGAGCCCTTCAAGGGCGAGCTTGTGGACGGCGGTGCCTACGCGGAGGGCCTTGGAGTCCTCGCGGGTGCGGGCGAGGTAAGCCTGGTAGTGAGCCGGGGACTTGAGCAGTTCCTTGGCGCCGGATTGGTTGAGCGCTTGGATGCCGTCATAGATGACGCGTTCGGTGATGAGGTCGGGCATGGGTGTGTTATTGGGTGTTGGTGGGAAAGTCAGAGAAGGGCCATGATGGCGTCGGCCTGATCGGGGCGACGGCGCTGGATGGCGGTCATGCACATGGTCGAGCCCACGGCGAAGCGGGAGCAGGCGACCGGGCGGTTGGAGTAGGTCTTGCACTTGCCGGAGCCGGACAGGTGCGGGCATCGGGAAGGCAGTTCGGCGAAGGTGCGTCCGACGATCATGAAGACCTCACCGCGGGCGGCGTAGAACTCGGTCGTGGTCGGGGACGCGTCGATGGGCAGGAGGATGCTCTCACAGCAGGCACCCTTGCAGAGTTCACAGGCTTTGCTCACAGGCTGTCGTCTTCGGGGTTCACTTCCTCGACGCTGGCCGAGATGCGGCGCACGTCTTCAAGGGCGGACTCGGCGGCGTTCTCCATGGCCTCGAGGGTATTCCGCAGGACGCGCAGCTGGACGACGAGGACGTGGACACGGTCATGGAGCGGCTTGACCTGGGCGGCTTCGTCGGCGGTCTCGATGTGATCCGTGAAGACCTGAAGTTCGGTGATGGCCGAGCGGTTCAGGTCGGAGAGCGTGATGATGTCGGCGTCGTGCTGTTCATAACGTCCGGCGATGTGCTGGACGGTGGCGAGCGAGCCCGTGATGTTCTCGACGAGGCGCTTGATGTTTTCGCGATTGGTCATGAGCGGACGGGCGTGAAGGTAAGTTCCTTTATCTCCCCATTAGGGGCAAGCGTAAAGAAGCGGACGTGTGACCGGGACAGGGAGGGATAGGTCTTGCGCTTCCAGGCGTTGAGGTCGGTCAGGAAGTCGGCGTGTTTGCGGGCGGTGAACTCAACGTAGGGGAAGCCGTCCAGGAAGAGCAGCAGAGCGTACTGCTTGGGGACGGTAGCCGCGATCCGTTCGATGCCCTTGGGGACGTCTGCCATCAGAGTTGCCCGGTCTTGGCGCGGTTCCACTTGGCGATGGTGGCGATGCAGCAGGCCTTCGAGATGGCGTCGAACTGGCAGAGCTCAGACTGCATGATGTCATCGAGGACGCGGGCGAGTTCGTTGCCAGCGTAGCGCATCTCGGAGATGGTCTTGGCCTGAGCCTCGGCGCGGGCTTCGGCAGCCGACGCGAGGTTCTGATTGTGGAGGTGCCGCATAGCGGCGGAGACCGGGTCGAAGGGGTCGAAGTCAGGCTTGCTCATTTGGTCAGCGGGCGAGGGGGAAGGTTGAAGTTAGTCGCGGTGGCGGCGACCTGAGACTTGAAGGATGCAGTGGCGGCGTCGTCGTCGAGGTCGACCGAGATGCCGCACGCGGTCTGGATGGACTGGCGGCGGATGTAGGTGATGGCTCCGCCGATCTGCTGGGCGGTCAGTCCCTCAGCCTTGACGAGCAGGGTGCCGAAGTCGAAGCGTTCGCCGGAGGAGTGGAGGAAGGCGGTGGACACGCCGACCTTGCCGTCCTGGCTGACGAGCGTCTGGATCAGAGCGAGGTCGTGGTCGAGCAGCACCGGCTTGATGGCGTCGAGCAGCGCGTCGAGGGAGACGTACTTGGCCTTGAAGGCGGGGTTGATTTTGTTGGCCTTCACGTTGTCCAGGGCGGCGAGCGCTTGGACGAGGGAGGCGGTGGCGGAGGATGTGGGCTGTTTGCTCATGGTGGGAATTATTTGGCGGTGGCGTCGGCCTTGGTGACTTCGCCGGCCTTGATGGTGGCCTCGATGTCGGCGAGGGACATCCGGGTGTAGCCAGGGACGAAGAGGTTGTAGTAGGTCACGCCGTTGCGGACGGTGGGGGTCAGGAGGCGGGCGACCTTCTGATCAGGTAATACG
>Ga0208916_10000220_pt1 | contig 29203 bp, 40 predicted proteins | sample DEB19_08_DNA_5_FD_184523 | JGI IMG/M metagenome (GOLD analysis project Ga0208916, IMG submission 184523) | Aqueous microbial communities from the Delaware River and Bay under freshwater to marine salinity gradient to study organic matter... | ecosystem: Environmental > Aquatic > Marine >... | reverse complement strand
TGTCATCTTAACGCCATCAACTACAGTAACGATGTCTTTAGATTTGCGAGCCATTTTTCTATCCTTTGTTTTGATAGATCAATTATACCACATCTTCTAATTAATGTACACCGTTTTATGCACTTTTTTACGGTGCATCAGGTGTCATAGAAACCATCAAGTGGGTATCCATACATCCAGACTAGAAGTATGAACGTACGTCACTTTGAAGTGTCTAAGTTGTTGATTCATATAGGGTGTTTAGGCCCTAAAATGACCATTTGGAGTACAGAGTGAGATTTGAACTCACGGTTTTACTGGTTTGCAATCAGTTCCCTTGGACCTCTCGGGCACCTGTACGTTAATTTAATAGGATCCTGCTGTGCTTTGGAACACCACTCATGAGGTATTGCATCTGGTCAGCAAGTACGTTTCTGTTTTGTAAAATCATATTTTCGTAATGATTTGGAGTATACGGTACGTACAAGAGTTCAAGCTTACATTCCTTTAGAAGCTTAGCTCCTTTGTGAGTGTTACACTTTACACATGCACTTACCACGTTGGTCCAAACATCTTCACCGCCTTTAGAGACAGGATGGATGTGATCACGAGAAAGATGATGGTTACCAAAAGTCTGTCCACAATAAGCACATACGTTCTTATCACGAGCAAACAAGATCTTATTGGTCAGAGCTACTGTGCCAGCCTTCTCCATAGAGAAACCTTTACCACGTACAGCAATGATCGATGGAGTTTCAAGTACAGACATTGTACCGTCATTCTGCATACCACCTCTAAAGGTAGCTACAGTTTCTCCTAAAGTCCAAACAACCATATCTTTTGCAAAATATGAGATTGCATCTTCATAGTTGATCCACTTCCGTGGTAAACCTGAAGCATCTAATGCTAGTACGTTAGACATAATAACTCCTTACTTAATCTCCATAAAAATTGGTGCGTTGAGAGGGAGTCGAACCCTCGATCAAGGCATTATGAGTACCCTGCTTTAGGCCACTAAGCTACCAACGCACGTGTTTGGCGGAACGACTCGGACTCGAACCGAGAACCCGGATTACGCCGAGCGACAGATTAGCAATCTGCTCTAATACCATTATAGGACCGTTCCATAAAATCATATAGGAACACACTAGGACTCCACTGGAGATAATTATCTTCGGAACAACCCTAAGAACTAATGCGCTTTTATATGATGGCAGAGGAGGTTGGATTCGAACCAACGATGACGATTTCAAAGACCGTTGCCTTAGGCCACTAGGCTACTCCCCTACATAAAGAAACCTGAATTGTTAAAGAAATTCTGTACTGATTAAGATTAACCAGTTGATAGATGTATTGTATCACACCAACGATTTAATGTACACCATAAAAGTAAAAAAGCCCTAACTTTTACATTAGGGCTTTGAGTGTATGTGTGTAATCTACCTCTAAGCCCTAGCCGCTCCATCCTTCTGATGTAAACGGACGCGCAATACTCTGATCATTTAGACCATTAAGTATCGTAGCGCAATAGGAAATGAGAGATGAAGACATGTTACTCTTTTGTTGTATTACTTATATATACGTTTCAAACGCATTATTGGATTTTATTTGCATTATCTGCAACTATTTTATCTTCACGTACTTCTAAGAAGATAGGAAGGAAGAGGGAGTCTCCACCTTGACGATTCTTAATGCGTGCGTTGTACTTCACAGCAATCACCTTACCGATGACGCTCTGATCAATAGTACGTTGATGATCTTTGAAGCCTGAGCCTACGTCAACCTTAAGGATACCATCTTCTGACTCGCAGATGTATGCACCCACCATGCCAACGTACTTGCCAGTTCCTTCTTGGATACCAACGATCTTTAGATCACACTCGAGTTCACCTTTGAACTTGATCTGACCACGAGAACGTTTGTTCTCCCATAGACCCATTGGATCCTTTAGGATAATCCCTTCTTGACCTTCAGCAAGGTAACGTTCAAAGAGAGTTCTTGCTTCCTCAAGATTCGCGACAACCTGGTTAGAGACGATCCGAATCTTGCCGCTATCCAAATGCATAGCCTCAAGAAGTGCAAAGCGATTTTTATAAGCATGCTTTGAAATGCTATTTTGAAAGTCGTCATACGGAATTAAGTCCCACAATGTTGCACTTACTTGGTTGGCGTCTTTAGGTGTAATAGTACCCTTGACTGCTTTATTTAGGATGCCATTACCAGTCTGACGATCGAGGTAAGACATTCCATCTTCACTAAGTACAACTAACTCACCATCGAAGACTGTGCTCTCGCCTTTTGCAAGAGCGATGAATTCAGTCTCAAGGTTACCAAGCAAGTTTACTTCTTTGCCATTACGAGTACGGAACTCACACTTGCCATCCTTAACGATAGCGTTGAAGCGCATACCGTCCATCTTTAACTGAGCCATCGCAGGCCAATGCATCTTAGCTACAAGCTTCTCATCATACCCTGCTGCAAGCATACATGGATAGTCATGAACAAGACCTGGCCAGATTTTGTTAGCCGTTGAATCAGAAGCACCGCACTTGAGGTCTTTACCGATGATACGCTCAAGAACGAGAGCATCATTAATGTTCAGTGCTTCAAGGTTAGACTTCAAGTGAGCAATGCCAGCGTTGCCAGTGACGATTCGCTTAGATAGATCTCCAATAGAATCCATTGCAAACTCCAGAGAGATACCTTCACCTTTGTTAGGTGTGTACTCGGGGATCTTACGTTGGTAAAATTGTGTGAACGGATCATACGCAAGAAAGTAAACACGCTTCAAAAGCATGTTGTCCTTCTCACGTTTGATGATCGCTTCCTTCTCAAGGCGAGAGGAAGTAGCGGCTAATTCATTAAGGATTTGTAATATCATAAGATTATTATATCACGATGACGAATTAATGTACACCGCTAAAGTGCTTGAATTTCTTTAATGATTGCGTTGGCTTCTTCTAACCCAACGTGGTCTAGAAGAATTTCGTCCAACGCAGTTTCAGCTTCCTCAAGAAGCCAATCAATGTAGACGATTTCATCGTCGGGTAGATCTGCCAGCCATTCAGCGAGTTCCCTTTGCGGTTTCGAAAGAATGACTTTAAGATTTTTTTGGTGTTGATTCCCCATCTTGTTTTTGCTTTACTGGTAGAGTAATGAAACCATATTCCGCTGCAACCTTTGCAGTGATATTCTTATATAGCTTATTTAGCTTCTGGTCTTTTACAGCAAGTAAAACTTTTGCTTCAGATGGGTGAATATTTTCAAGTAATTGGATGAAGAGTGTCTCACGGCGTAGAGCTTTGAGATCCGAACGTGCTGCAGTGAACACATATAGCTTCTTAGTTTCCTGGGTGAAGTTACACGGAGTCATACCAATAGGAGCTGAATCCGGTTTGAATGGAGGCTCTCCTTCAGGCAAGATGAACTTCTTTTCAGGAATGAATGCGTGCTCAAAGATAAACTTTAGACCTGCATTGTTTTTATAATTCGCAAAAAGAGTTACGTCTTTGTTACACTCTTCAAGAATTTCGGGAATGTGTTTAAACATTAAAAGTCCTCTATTGTGTCCAACAGTTGTCGGCACTTGTTTTTAATAAGATAATTCATGATCGAGTTCTTATCACCTGTAGCTTTGACGGCGTATGCGGTGAGGATGGATTCCTTAATGTCTTCAGGAATACATTTGAAACTAGTCATAACATAATTGCGCTGCCAACGAGCACGCTCAAGATCATTGCGGCATGCATCGATACCAATTTCAATAAACTCAGCGAGACGTTTAGCACTTACAGAAGTCTGACGAGTTCCAGTCATAAAGACATCGTCAGCAGATAGGATGTTAGGAATACCATCGTCGCCGGCTTTCACTACGTGAGTGATAAGCTTCTCATGAAGTTGCTTCTTATTTACTGCAATTAATTTCTTAGTCATAGGACTAAATTGCTTTACGTTATCATATTCCTGCAACTGAACGAAGTCATTGTCAGATGATACGATCATCACTGGTTCAAACTGACCAAATTCTTGGGTAGACTCAGTGATCACAGCAATGACATCATCGCCTTCGGCACGATCGATATGGATTACCTTATACGGAAAGTGAGCAACGAGATCATCACGAATCTCAGACAACGTATTGAAGATCAAACTCCAATCAATGTCAGATGCTTCACGTGCTTTCTTACGATTGCCTTTGTAGTATTGAAACACTTCACGGCGCCAGTAATGACGACCATCACACGCAATAACGATTTCGCCGAATTCCTTGCCATACTTCTTTTTATAAGAACGAATAGAGGACAGTGCTACATGGCGAATGAGATCTTTCTTTTCGTTCTCAGAACCACGTTTAAGATCAGCAGAGAAAGCAAGAATTGCTGCAACACAGACTGCTGAATAATCAATTAAAATCATGCGAACACCTTAAGAATAATAGAATCTTCATTGATACGACCGTTAACAGCTGCAACCTTAGTGGTTAGAGCTTTATACTCTGCTGCGATAGTCTTTTTAGCCATTGCTGCAAAGAGCTTAACAGTTTCAGGTTTACGAACAGTCTTTGAATCAGAGGATGCTACTTCATAGTTAATGATGGTGGTACCTTTGATGGAAAGCTTGTCATTACCAAGTGAACGATAGACTTGAATCTTCTTGTACTTAGTGTTGTAAATCCATGCTTCGGATGCACCAACGATTGTCGCTGGCATGACCGATTTCAAACCAAGCTCAGGGAATTCACGCATGAACTTAACTTTATTAGCAATCACTGATGCAGGCTTTTCTTTGATCACTCGAACTGTGGGCTTCTTAATTGCTTTAGCGCTAACAACTTGTTGACTGCATGCATCGGCAATGCTTTCATAAGACTTTAGAAGTTTCTTAAGCTTGATTTTCTTAAGGAATGAATAGCCTTCAACCAATTCCTTATCTTCACCTTTGATTGCTTCTTTAAGTTCAGCGATCATTCGAGTGAATGCAGGTGGAATAAGCTTACTCACTGCTGGGCTAACATCATTACTCGTAAGATATGATGCTACATCGAGTTCAGTATCATTGAGGATGAACTCATCAATCATACCATTGATTTCACCGATGTGTTTAGATGCACTTTCTGCAACACGATCTTGGATCGATACGACTGGCTTATCGACTTTGACCTTAGGACCACCTTTAAGCGATGAAGTGCTGATGCCGCCTGATGCAGACAATTCGCGAAGTTCTTGCAATTTAGTTTCGATGAATTCAAGTTCTTTAGGCTCAAGGAATACATCACGCATTTTCATACGGATGATTGTGCCGACAGAATTGAAGTGATAGTCAGACAGAGCATCGAAATCATTGGCGTGTGCTTTGCCAACATAGGCCATCACCCACTTACGCTTGTCTTTGCTATCATATGCTGCATTGTAATAATTCAATGCATGCATAAGATCAATCGTATATGTCATAGGATTGATCTTAGGTTCGGCACTGCCTTTGCCAGTACCAAAGACTTGCTCGGCTTTTGCTGCGACTTCACGGCGCTTGAGAGCTCGCTTTTCGCTTGGAAGCATTTTCACTTCCTTTGGTGCTGCCTTGACAATAGGCGCTACGGGCACGACAGATGCCACTTTTACTTCTTTAACGGGTTTTGCTTTTGTAGTAGCCATGTACTTTTCTCCAGATTATGATCTATTATATACCATAAACGAATTAAAGTACATAGCTATGCGCAGCATTTTTAAGGAGTTTTTAGCTCTACGATGGTCTGATACAGGCTTTCGAACTCTTCATGATCAGCGCTGTCCTTGAAGAAAGACTGCTTGTAATAGGTCTTTGCCATCTTATTGAGCGTACGCTTTGGAAGCTCAAAGTCATCGGCCATCTCCTTGATGGTCTCCTTGATGAGGTCGCGTTCAGCAGCCATACGAGTGTACGAGTCGGAGATCTCTCCAAGCATCTTCTTGATCTTAACGCGATCTGCGGGGCTAGAAATTTGTGTCATTATTTAGTCTTCACTTTAACTTGAAAGAATGCACCAATCCAAATAACTGCAAACCATGTTGCAAGATTAAATGGAATTGCCAACAGAGGGAATAGAGTGTTCAGCGCCCAGATAGTAACCCAAGGCCCAAATACAACGATGGCAACAATAAGTGCGATTAGAGCAATAGCGGTAAGATTAGAATTCATAATTAATGTGTGTAATGTTTTCAGGAAGGAATGAGCGCCACTCTTGTTTATCCACATCGAAGGCAGTAACACTAGTTGTAGATGCTTTACGAGTAGATTCGCTTGAGGGTTGATGCTCGACGGGGATCAGTTCAGGATTGCGTGTACATTTCATAACACGTAATGTACCATCTTTCTTTGTGAAAGTGACGGTAGTTGGTTTACCATCAGACAAAAGATTCACAAGCCAGTCCTTAAATTCAGGAGTGTTAGTGTAGGAATCAGTACCACCAGATGCTGTTGCGATACTTGAGAAGTCGATGGGAGAGTTAGATGTTATCACGTGTTGCTTCATTGATATATTCAACGAAGTCCTTCAGTTGTTGTTTGTTAAAGAAATATTCCTGCTTAGATTCGGTGAATGCTTTAGCAGCAGGATCTTGATTGATGTCTACTCGTTCTAACACAAGTTGAAATAAATCTTCTGCGTTCTTATAGACATCTACACGAAGTCTATAAAAGTCATTATAATCGATGTTCATAGTTGCCACTCTACTTTCACTTTAATTGGAGTAACTCCATCAGACGATGCTTTAGCAGATGCTTCAGTTGGAAATACCTTGACTGCAACGTATCCTAAGCTTTGATCAAAATCTGACTTAATCATCCATCCCTCCTTGAGAGTTGTAAATTTCGTGATTGTCATCACGTCCTGGGGTTCAATCTTGGCTCTGAATAGTGCTGCCACTGGTTTATCTCCTTGCATAGGTTACCTTAAAAATCAATTATAAAACAAAGACGATTTAATGTACAATCAGGATTTCTTTAAATCCTTCTTGCAACGTTGGCATTTCAAAGCCTGCGATCATAGAGTCTACGACATTCTTTGGAACGTGTTTGCCTGGACGACCACTTAGACGGACGTCAAGTTCGCTACGAAGTGGTGTAATAAACACCACAGCAAGGTGATCATAGTTAGGCAACATATTGAACTTTTTCTTACGACTTGCAATAGTAGTTGAAGTCTGGTCCCATACTATGCTGTGATTATACTTTGATGCTAATCTAACTTGTTCTAACATCTGTTCTATAGCATAAGGCATTGCAACCTCAAACACATCAGAATATGTCATGTCTTGGCTCTTTGCATATTGCTCAACCCAATAATCAGTAGACACAATAGTAAGTCCTAGCAAGTGAGTTTGATTCTTAACCCATGTAGACTTACCTGCACCCGGCACTCCAACTAACTGATAGCATATTGGCATATTAGATACCTTTCTGATGATGACCTTTGATGCGGCCTTTAAGCGCTTGGTCGATCGCAGTGTTTAAATGCCAAGGATAGCAGTTATAGCTATCCATGCCAACGTCAATACAGCGATATGCTTCCATTCCGCTTACGCCACCATGAAGGTGTCCATGAAAGTGCACAGCGCCTCGATGCATTTGGTCCCATTCAGCAATAGGGTAATGAAACATAATGACTTTAGTTTCATTCACTTGAATAGTGTGATAGTCATAGATGTTGACAAACTCAGCACGGAATTCTTCGTTCTTCACGAGCTTGCTATCATGGTTACCAACGATAAGTGTCTTTGAGCCATTAAGTCTTTTAAGATGACTCACGGCCTTTTGAGCATTGCAGAATGCAACGTCACCGAGGATGTAGGTATGGTCTTCTGGTCTAACAACAGAGTTCCAACGACGAATGATTTCTTCATCCATCTTAACAGCATCACCTTCACCGAAGGCTCGTGAAACGGGACAAAAGGACATAATGTTAGTATGTCCAAAGTGGATATCGCTTGTAATATAGTTCATAATGTATTATATCATATAGACGAATAAAAGTAAAGGCCCGAAGGCCTTTGTTTATTTAACGTTTACGATACCTTTGAAGTCCATTGGAACCACGATAGTGTTAACCTTGCCATTTGCAATACCTTCCGCAATCTTCATAGCAGCCTGAGCTTGCATGTATGCAATAGAAGTTCCAGAGTTTGCCGACAGTGCAGCCATACGTTCAGATTCTTTCTTAGCGATTTGAACTTCAGTTTCCTTGATCTTCAATTCGTTTTGAGCCTTAACATATTCAGTAGCAGACTTCAAGATTTCAGCATTAGGAAGAATAGAACGAACTTGCACTACAGTCAGAGACAATGCTGTGTCGAGGTTTTCAGCTTTCAGTTGTTCATGAACTGCTTCACGAATTTTAACTTCAATCTTAGCACGGTTATCGGCAACTTCTAAAGATTTGTATTGACGAACAACTTTATATACAGCATTGTTTGCTAGCGTAGTCATGTAGTTATACATCAGATAGATATCACCTTTATTCTCAGCATGGAATGAGCGTGATTTTGTAGAATATAATTCAGCAGCAGATGTTGGATTGATTGCATACACAACAGTCATATCAAAGTCAGCTAGCGCAGAATTATCAGATGCCATTGGAGACTTATTTTCAATATTGATTGAAAGATCTTTGACTGGAAAGGTGATCACCGAACCAACCAGCGTTTGATAGAAACCACCTGGTTGCAACTCAGCGCCTTCAACCTGTTTGCTCGCATTAAGACGAACACCAACTTCACCCGTTTCAATCCGAGTACATGCTTGTAGTGAAACCAAAGCAGCGACCAACATAACAATTTTAACTAACGATTTCATATAAACCTTAAAATAATAAAACAATAACAGAAAGAATACCAACCGAAATGGCAGAACACAGAAGACCATACCATACGACTTTTAGAAAAGCTAATTTTTCTTTACCAGTCGTATTTTGGAATAGAGTGATACCAATCATCACTACGATTGCCAATAGAACAAAAATAGCAAGCATCTTAACCATGATTAGAAAGCATCCCAATGGAATGTCTTCTCTTGCTCACGAATCAACGTAAGCTCAACATCGCCTTGTTTGTAAACAAAGCGACCTTCCTTTGGCAACACTTGAACCAAGTCTTCAGTAGTGAATTGAAGGTATTTGTACGTAGAATCATCATCAGCTGGATCAGTATCATATGATGCATGGATAGTGTTAGTAGTAAGAGGATTACCACTCCAACGATCAGGTTCACAATCTTGTTTATCAAGCATCTTACCAGCATTTCGCAGTTCAACCTTGAAGCGGCTCTCACCGGCAAACTCGGGCTTAGCGTTCAACATAGACAGTGCTTCCTGTGGAGTCTCGTCGTAGCGATTCATTTCCTCAATCAACGCCTTCAGCATGTCAAAGTTGAACTGTGCGAACATAGCACCAACCTGACAAACTTTCTCGATGTGAGATTTGTTCTTTAGGTTGTCCTCACAGTATTCAGCGATGAAGTCTGCTTCCAATCCCTTGAAGTCCAACATGTAGAAGATACGACCAGGACGATTGCGCATATGAGAGTCGATGCGCCACTTATCATTGCAAGTCAATACAAACAACTTGCTTGAAGGGAATACGCCATCCAACAGAGTCAAGATGACTTCCTGCTCATCGGAATCATACACCTTCTCGAACTCATCGAACAGAACCATACACTCTTGTGAGATGTCCTGCATGAACTTGTTGAACTTATCGCCAGTCCAAGGTGCGTTGATGATGATAGTGGGAATGTCAAGTGCAGCGCACTCGATAGACAACTGACGAGCTAATAGAGTCTTACCAGAACCCTTTTCACCGTTCAATAGCACACCGGTTGAAGTACCACGATCACGGTACGTATTGATGATACGACCAGCGTGACGAGTAGTGTTGCCATACAGTTTCTTCAGAGGCTTGAAGCTATCCACCATCTCAAGGAAGAGAGGTCCACCCATTGGGCGTTCTTTAACAATGTAGTTGCCAACAGGTAGAGTGTCTCGAATGTCGAGTGCTGCATCTGCTGACACGTCGAATTGGTTACCGTTGCGAATAAAGTAAGTCATAATATAGAAGTTTGTTGGTATGAGATAATTATATCACTAAAACGAATTAATGTACAGGGCTTTTAGTTTCACTAAAGATGTGTTCAACCATGCGTTGCTTAGTGAGTTCTTCGTTCTTCATGCCACAGTCAAAGCAAATCTGCTCGTACTTAGGTCCATAAGGACGACATTCATCTTCAGCTCCACATAGTTCACAGATCTGATCTTCTTCATGCGCGATAAATCCTGGTCCACTCATTCGAATTCCTTTCTAGCTTGTTCATATAGTGCGTGTTCGATTGTCCAACTACGCTTAGTGTATTTGTCTATTCGTCTAAACTTTGCTGGTTCTCCTAGAGGATTGACATACAGACGTTTAGTGGCAATGGCGTCGTATTGATCTCTGGAGATGTAGAGCTTCTGAGTCTTGATGTCAAACCAGGGCATGCAGTGTACGAAGTCAAACTTAAGTCTGCATTCATCAGCAGTGCCAAGATAGATGAATTGTAAGTCACCCTTCAACGTTACTGCGTTGTTGGTGATCATATGAGTCTTAGCTTGAGGGATTAGGTCATATGAGTCTTCAAGATCATATGACTTCATCTCTTTGATGTCAGCCTTCATTGACTCAAGGATGTATGTCTTAAGAGCGTTTAGTGATATTTGATTTTTAGCATATAGATCAAAGTCATTGATCTTCTCACTATGAAAGCAAGATGCTATAGCTCCACCAGTGATGATGCAGTTCTCACGGACTTGAGCTTGGAATAGATTGTCTGTGATTGCAGACATCTTAACTGAGAACTGCGCAGTCAATTCTGACTTGAGTCTCATGATCTTTGTTTTTTCGGCTATGGAGAATGTCATAGTTGATTATAACACACTAACGAATTAATGTACACTGATAGGGAACAGAGTTCTATTATACCATTGCGGTATGTCAGTGTACAATAAATTTAATCAACTTACTTGCTTATGTAAGTGTTTATCAAGTGTTGACCATTTTTCAATAGTGAATTGATCTCTAGCAAACGCTTCACTGTTTACATGAATGTTCTTATCATCTTCAATAACGTCTTCTTTAATCTGTATCTCATGTTGTACATTTTCCACCTTTTGTATATTATGAGATACAGATTGATTGACTGCGATAAACATCAAGACTGCGAGGGGGTCGAAGACGAACACCAACATTAGAATGATAACCCTTACGGCTTTTTCTAATGTGTTGGTGTCCTGACTATCATCGTAGATTAAGGCTGCGATGTATTTGATTGGACCGACTTCGGCTTCGACTTTGCGAAGTTCCGTCGCTTTGGGGGCTCGCTCTTCGTTGAGTCTGGCGATCTCTTTTTGGCTGGTGCCGATCTCTTCGATGAGACGGGTTCGCTCTTTGGTCTGACCTCTTCTAATAGAACTGGAACTGAGGGCTCCGGCGGTGTCAGTACTCCGATTGAGGGTTGCGTCGACTTGTGAATCCAATTGAGTAAGCGTTTTACGAGCTGCATTTATATTTTCCTTTTGAATGATGATTTTCTCATCAAGTAATGCTACTTCTGCAGATGCATTACCTGATGACATGCCTTGTTCTAAGTGAGCCTTAGATAGGTATCCGAATATGCCCATGCTTGTTATAAGCATAAGCACTACAATCGCCGTAATAAAGTAAGCCTTTAGTAACCTCGGCGTCTCTGTCCAGTTTCTATAGAGCCATGATGTTACGACTAATTTAGAAACTTCTAGAACTCCTCCCATGACCGCGATAGACGTCACTGCGCCTGAGAAGATCGCGACCAATCCCATGATTGAATAATAAGCGGCGACGCTTGATAAAGCTATAGCCGATAAAAATAACATATATGTCATATTTTTCCTATGATGTGAGAGCCGTGGACTCTCACTGATATCTGTCCATTATAGTACTCAGTGGATTCGAGTACTCGCCGGGTGAATTGCTCCCTAGCTTCGATGTATGAACATTCTGCTTTAGACTTACAATAGAATAGAATCTCCCGAGTGAAGTTGTCCTCACCGAGTAACGCTATATCCTTGCTGAGCTCTATGCTAGAACCATAGTAGGTTATCCAATCAGAGTCAATCTTCGACTTGATCTTCTTCTTTTTCTTAGTGCCGTTTTTTAAGACCACGGTTTTATACGTAGTCTTAGAGAACTTCGCTAATTTCTTACCGACATACTTTCTATCGTTGGTTTTGTTCGTAATTAAATAAACAAAACCAACGCAGTCTTCAGGTAAATTCTCTACCACTGTTTCTTGAAACGTCCACATAACCATTACCATTAGTTGCAATGGTATATTTATTCATAGACGTATCGCCGCATGTCACAGTGTAAGGAAGCTCCCATCCACGCACACCGGGTGGATAATATAGCGGTGGATACTTATTCACATCTTGTTTGCCAATTGGGTTAACAGGAGGCGAATTTTGTTTATCCGCCATATCATGAACGCCAGTTTTAACTTCTTCGAATGTTCCATCTTTGTAGTAGATAATAATCTTATCAATCTTCTTCGTCGTCATATTTTTCATCCTCAGTTATATCAGCTGCACAAACCGGGCAGCAAGCGATTGAAGACTTTTCATGTTCTTCACTCTTTAATGTAATTTTACCAAAAGCACCACACTGTGAGCACTCGAATAATCTGCTAGTTGCCATTATGCTGCCTTTCCCCATACGTCATTCCAGGTACCACCAAGTGCGCCTTTGGCGTAATCAGTGACTCGATTTTCAAAGAAGTTTCCATGAATAGGTGCGTTGATCATTTCTTCAACCCACGGCAATGGATTCTTCTTAACCTTAAAGATACCCTTTAGTCCAAGACTAATGAGACGACGATCAGTGATATAGCGAATGTATGTCTTGACATCAATAGCAGATAAATCCTGCATACCGCCAAGCGCAAAAGCTAGATCAATAAACTTATCTTCAAGTTCCACCATGCGTTCAGCAATAGTGTATAGTTCCCCTTTGAGTTGGTCGTTCCAAATCTCCGAGTTCTCTTTTATATATTCACGGAAAAGTTTAACCATTCCTTCGGTGTGCATCGTTTCATCGACGATAGACCATGTAACGATCTGTCCCATGCCTTTCATCTTACCATGACGAGGGAAGTTCAATAACATAATGAATGAGGAGAATAATTGCATACCTTCGGTGAACGCTGAAAACACGGCAATGTGTTTTGCTGTGTTTTCCTTAGTGGTGTTCTGAGCCGATAGATCAAGCACATAATCGTGTTTCTCTTTCATTTCAGCGTACTCTAAGAATTCATTGTAGGTAGTATCAGGCAGACCAAGCGTTTCAATCAGGTGAGAGTACGCAGCAATGTGCAATGCTTCACGAGCAGCAAAGCCAAGCAACATCATACGTACTTCTGGTTGAGGGAAATATGGAAGGTAGTTCTTAACATATCCACCAGCAACGTCAATATCACCTTGTGTAAAGAATCTAAAGATGTGAGTCAGGAATTGCTTCTCTGGAATACTCAACTTCTTTTTCCAGTCTTTTACATCTTCTGCCATAGGTACTTCAGTATGAAGCCAATGCGATTGTTCATGTTTAAGCCAGGCGTCATAGGCCCAGGGATAGTTGAACGGTTTGAACGAATTGCGTTCAGACAGCAGATTATGTTGTGACTTTGTCATTTTTTTGCCTTTTGGTTTAATCATTATAAGTCCAATCTTTGTTTTGATTGACTTAAATAATAATTCTGGCAAAATTTAGAATTATTATTTAAGTCCATACTCTGTAATTTTCGTATGAACATGGGTTAGATGCATCATACTCTCGATAAAATAAACTATTCGTATCTTTATTGGGAGACCAGTCAGACATTACGAATGGAACTGGTCCTAAATAAGGATCCGCATAGTGTAGTATATATTCATACGGGATAGCCTCCGGTTCGACGTACCCCATTCGTGGATTCTCTATAGCCCAGATGATAGCGCCTAACATAGACGATACAACTTGTACGGATGTGGCGCTCTCACCGGGTATCAACTTTCTTGCTTCATCGATACTCAATTGAGATCCATGCCAAGCACAGAACTTCTCACCTATCAGTAGGACTCCCAATTCATCGATACCACTGATGATCTCATCCTTTGCGATACGATATTTAACCTGCATGTCTAACTCTCTACCACGAAGTTCATGTACTGATGCAATAGCGGCATCACATGGCTGATAGACGTAATAGATCGAAGGTCTAAACTTCTTATCCTTTGTGGTGAAGTATTCGCTCATCGTAATGGATTCGCTATGCTGAACACAGAATCCATTGTATTGTCCACCCTTTGGCACCCATGATTTCATTAGAACTGAAATGCCCGGTGCCATAAGATATGCTGAGCTTCCTTGAGTCTTTCCACCTTCAGGATTCTTGTTCTCATGTGTTCCCCATCCCATTTCAGCAGGTGCTCTACCTTCAGCCCAGAATCCTTCGCAACTCCATGTGTTTACAAATTCATTCTTTTCCTTTGGCTTATCTAGAATCTGTGTATCACGTTCTGCAATGTGGATAACCTTAACACCAAGATCTTTCATGAGCAAAGCCCAACCTTGACGATCTGTTGGCACTTCAACTTCTTCGCCACGCTCTTCAGCTAACTTCAATAGTGCGCGTTTAGTGAGGTGAGTCACTAGTCCTGGATTAGCACCGTGGGTTACTATAGCAGTAGATGCATTGGGGTATTTAGAAGCAAAAGCTCTTACTTCATTATGAGTAGAATACAGAGTACGATTAGCAAGAACCGGAATTGTTTCGTCTACTTCATCTGCCCATCGTTCGAGAGAAGTATTGATGTACATTACATCGTTCTCCCAACACCATTGCATGATAGCATCAACGTCGATGTTACAACTAACGTCGATTAGGAATCCACCCGGCTCAAGATACTTCTTTAACGTAGACGCGAGATTGCCTCGTACTATGTTAGCTCTAGCATACTTGATTGTGCTACCATGTCGTTTAGTGAGGACAGCTTTATTGTTGTCCTTCTCTATGACTGTAACGTTAGCGGGATTTGATGCGATGTGTCTCAAGGTCAATTCTAATATTGCTTGGCCTACGCTTCCGTAGCCGATGATCAATATCTTCTTATCATAATTAGTAAGTTTGCTTTTTGATAGTGCAAACTGTTTAAACGGTTTTATAGCTTTCATTATTGTCCTTATGCTAATAAGAAAAATAATCATACCTACTTTAAAGTACTACGTGTAATACTTTAAGCTAGTTACGATTAACAAGGGCCGAAGCCCCGATAGTTAGTTACACCAACTTTGTTTCGCTTCTCCATGATATTCACGAGCGTTGCCACTTTGAATCAACATAGTGGATAGGCTCTTACCATCAAGAATAACATCACCAAGAATTCGTCCACCATATTTGTCCCATCCATCGATAGTAACCTTAATAGACTTCGCTCCGGCAACTGCGTCCTTAGTAAACTTGCTAGCCTTCTGAGCTAGTACGTCTTCTTTATCACACTTGTTGCGTGGCTTCTTTTCTGGAGTATCAACTCCATTCACTCGTACTGATAAGAACGGTTTGATTTCAGGAGGTAGGAACCCCACTTGAAACTTCACGGTGTCTCCATCGAGTACTTTTTCTACTTTCCAGTCATATAGTTTTGACTCTACTTTGTCTGCAGCGAATCCAATAGAACATGCTGAGAGTAGTAGAACTGCCAATAGTTTAAATGGTTTCATATTCTACGAAGTCCTTCAGTTGTTGTGATGTCATAGCGCCGGTCATACGCTTTATTTCATGTCCACTTTCCAACATAACCATTGTTGGAACTGATCTAATGCTATACTGTGTAGCAAGATCTAATTGCTCATCGATGTCAACTTCAGTGATAGTAACACCTAGATCTCCAGAGCTCTTAATAACATTCGATAATGTTTTGCATGGACTGCACCATGATGCGCTAAATTTTAATATTTGTTTCATACTTTACCAATGTCTAATTACGCCTGCAACAATAAAGAAGTTTGTGATAACATACACCATTACTATAAGTGTTCTAATATATGCTATACGGTCCGCTTCTCTATCGTTGCTTGATGCCTTTTCGCCTAGAGCTTTTGCCCAGAGCTTCCACATATATTACCCTTCACACGCGATACAATCATTGCCCTCAGCAATAGATCGCATGTCTAGTTCTTTAATGATCTCACGTTCAACCTTCTTAGACACCTTGTCTGCTTTACCAATCTTTTCAGAACGGCAGTAGTACAATGTCTTAAGTTTCTTTTTCCATGCAAGGAAGTGAACGGTATGGATATACTTAACATGACTATCTGGCCTAAAGAATACATTGATAGACTGAGCTTGATCAATGAACTCTTGACGATCAGCAGCGTGTTCAATAACCCAACGTTGATCAATCTCCATAGCAGTCTTAAAGACTTCTTTTTCTTGTTCAGTCAAGACTGCCAAGTGTTGGACTGATCCATCGTTTGCCATGATGCTAGACCACGCTTCTTGCATTTCACTATCTTTAAGTTTAGTACGCAATAGAGCATCAAGGAATCGGTTCTTATTTAGGTGAGAGCCCGATAGAGTATCCTGGCGATAAGCATTGGCACGATAAGGTTCAACAGAAGGAGAAGTGTTGCCCATAAGAATGGAAGAAGAAGCATTGGGAGCGATAGCCATAAGATGACTAAAACGATTACCAGTACCTTTAGCGTCAGGCGCTTCGCCTCGTTCCAATCCCAAACTCTGGTTCGCTTCATTTAATTTGCTCCGAATTCCTTTGAACATTCTGATGTTCAGCGATTTTGCTACTACACTTTCCCATGCAATGTTGTTCTTCTGGAGTAGTGCATGAAAGCCGAGAGCACCAATACCGATAGAGCGTTCAAGCTGAGCACTATATCTTGCTCTTTGTATGCTATTAGGAGCATTATCAATGAAATACTGTAGGACGTTATCAAGCATCTCAGCAACGTCCCGAAGAAAGGTTGGGTGATCTTTCCAATCATCGTAATACTCCAAGTTCAATGATGACAAACAGCATACTGCGGTGCGATCTTTGTTGGTTGGGAGAATGATCTCCGAACATAAGTTAGACTGATGTACCTTTAAACCTTTATCCTTAAGCCATTGTGGAAGCTTACGATTAGACTCATCGATAAAGTGAAGGTAAGGTTCACCAGTCATCATGCGGAGTTCAAGCAACTGCTGCCATAGGTGCTTAGCCGAAACTGTCTCACGAATGTCATTGCTCGCTGGATCTACTAGATCCCACGAATCATCTGCTTCTGGGTCAAGCATACATCTTTCAATGATGTCCATGAATGCGTCTGGAATATTAACACCGTGGTGCATATTAAGAGTACGTAAGTTCTGGTCACCGGTAGGCTTTCGCATTTCTAAGAAAGGGATGATGTCTGGATGAGAGATGTCAAGATAAGCAGCATAGCTACCACGGCGAGTTCGTCCTTGACGATATGCTAGAGAAGATGCATCGTACATCTTAAGGTGAGGCATAATACCTGTAGACTTATCATCAGCGGAACGAATACCAAAGCCAATGCCCACACCGCCGCCCAGCATACTAAGCCAATTAGTTTCTGATAGGTTGTCAACTAGACCCTCAGCAGTGTCTTCGATATAATTAAGAAAACATGATATAGGGAGACCACGCTTACTGCGACCAAAAGAAAGAATGGGAGTAGCGTAAGACAGCCAATGAAGACTGGAGTACTCATATAGTCGTTGTGCATGTTCCGGATTGCTTCCGAACATCGATGATACATATGCGAACCTTTCTTGTGGTGACACTTCACCATCTTTCATGTAAGATTCTTTGAGTCTAATCTTACCGAGTTCATCGAATAGACTATCACGCGAGTAGTCTACGTTGATACCATGAATTACATCATTCATTATTTTCCTTGTTATGCTGCTTGGTTACTATATATTTCATTCATCAAAGGAAAGATCTCAGCGATAATCTTAGCACATTCAATAGCAATCAAACGATGCTCCTTCTGTGTTGCAACATCTGACCGTACTTGGATGAAGTGAATCCATGATCTAAGGGTTCCATTAACATACATACGAGATGTAGTTAAACCTTCGGGTAGAACGGCCCGAGCTTGTTCTTTAGCGATACCATTAGCAATTGCCCATTCGTATGCGGCTTTGCTTTCATCGATAACACGCTGTTGTCGAGTTTCCCAAAATGCTTGAAGCGCAAGGTTGTCGGTTTCAATCGAGTTCTGACGATTCTTAGTGTCTTGAAGACGAGCTTCACGTGTAACGAATGATAGATCCTTGGTAGGATCAGCGTATCGTTGTGAGAATTCTTGGAATGAGAAGCTACGATGACGTAGGATCTGGCGAGCAATGTCGCGAGTGGTTTCAATCTCCAGACAAGCAGACACCATTTCGAGTGGTGACCAATGCTGGTGTTTGATTAGGTACTTGATTAGTTTGTCTGAAGACCCAGTGTTCAACTGGTTAGACGGGTTTGATACTCGAGCGCAATATGCGATGAGTTCTTGGACATCATAAAGACCTTCTAGGACGAGTTCTTTTGAAGGTTTTGATGACGAAATTAATTTTACACTTTGCACAGACTTCTCCATTAATAAATTCACTTAATCCATTATATATCAACAAGGAAAAGAAGTACAAATTATTTTAGAAGGTTGCTCAAATCTCCGTACTTAGATAAGATCCAGCCTATTACTGCGGCCGCACCAAGTACATACCAGCGCCATCCTTCTAACAGTGTAATTCTTTCGGAGATTTTTTGAATCTCCGCTTTCATTTCTGAATTGATTCTTTCGTGTTGCGAAGATGTAGTAGCACTACCTTCACTAATACGTCTCTCAATTCTAGCTTCCATTAGTTCAAGTTTGTCAAAGATCTCGCGAGTCTGAGTCGTAATACGAGAATGAAGTTCTTTAATCTCATCTTCTCGTTTATCGTTTACTTTTTCCAAAGATCCCAACCTTTCGTCGTGCACAGCTAGAAGCTTGCCGATAACATTACTTACTTCTGTTATTTTGTCAAGTGAAGAGTCTAGTTTTTTAACTACACTCTTCAGCACTTCTACTTCTATTTCGGCGGCCATCGTATACTCACTTATATATTTGTTGTTGTGCTTTTATCCAATCTTGCAGAGACTTCAATTGCTCTGCGAGTTGGTAATAAGTGGTGTAGTTTTCAATGACTGTTCCGGCGACTTCAGAGATTTTAACATCGGAGGCGCCTGCATTAGGGACTCTGGTGGAGTCGGGAACTTCATTGCGACTGGCACTGTCGTGGAGCAAGACGAAACCATTAGGCACAGCGCACATAGAATCATCGTTCTTTGTAATGTACATTGGAATTTGCTTAATGATAACATCGCCTTTCTCCTTGACAATTTGTATTTGCTTTATGTATTTAGTAACTATTTTGGTAGTCACTTGCGCAGATTTAGTTTCCTTCACAGCCATGTCTAATTTGACTTGGGCAACCTTAGCTTCCCATTCAGCTTGGTTAGAGATTCCGCCTTCCATGTATAGAGAGAACGATAGGACAATCACCGAGATGATTTGAACTATAGACTTATACGGGATTGGAAGTAGACATGCGATAACACCCACGACTCCAATAAGAGTCAGTAGGTGAAATACATAGACTGGAAGGAAGCTAAGTAACCACATGATTATTCGATGAATTCTTTAAAGCTTGGAATAGAAGTAGACTTAATTTCTTCACTCACCATAGAATGGTGTGCTGCGCCGTGCACGTGATAACCTTGTTTAGTGTAGAACTTCTTAGCTTTTGTCACAGCCTCTTCTTTACTACCAGCAGACACCTTAACAAACTTCTGTTGTTTCTCTAGACGCTTAGAGACCATTGGATGGTCCTTCTCAGATACAGTCACGCCAACTCTATGCATAGCTTGAGATTCTTCTTTTATAGCTGGAGATAGGTTACCCTTCTTAGCTTGTTCTAAATCACGAGTAGCATGAACTTCAACGCTATCATTAGCGTCTGCCCATTTCGATAGATGTTCGTGACTCTTAAATGTTTTTCTCCAAGCAGTACGTTTCATGCCACGAATTCCGTGAGCTTCAATAGTATGGCCTTGAGCAGCTTCGTCTAATTCAACTTCTTCTTTAACTGCACGGATATGCTCCTTGCCAACCTGAATAGCACCTTTATCTCCATGAAATACTGTATAAGTCTTTGGCGCGCCTTTATAAGCACCATGACGAATTTCACCGATGTGACCCTTTATACCTTTACCAGAACCTTTAATCACTTCAACTGGAGAACCAATCTTATGAGCTTCGTCTAGTTCGACTTCTTCTTTAAACCCAAATGCTTTATCTACTTTCTTATCGCCGTGCTTAGTACGAAGGTATGCAGAGATTGCATGGTCTTTTGTCTTGTATTCAGAAGTGTCAACGATACGATGTTGACCTTTAATCAAACCTCTAAGAGACTTGATGTCATGGTTTTTCTTTAACGAATCATACTCTTTGACGATTGGATGTTCTTTATCGATAGCCTCAGATACAAATCCATGAGAGTCATCACAGATGCACGGATCTGAATCGCATTGTGCACAAACAGCAGATTCAGTTACTTTTTGTTCTTTACGTTTCTTTTCGTAATCAGTTTGCTTAGGTGTGCGTTTAGCAGGAGCTTTAGTTCCTGCAATGCGTCCTTCTTCATCTTTACGACGTTTGAAATAATCATTAGAAGCTTCGTCTAATTCTGCGCTAAATTCTGTAAAGTTTTTCATGTTCATCCCATCGGTGTAATTTTTTTGTTACGGCGTACAATGTAATTAGGAGTACCAATTATACCAGACACCGGCTTATTCTTTTTATTTAACTTAACAACGGGCTTATCGGTTGCAGTAGCGGCGCCAGCAACGTTAGCAACCCCGCCGGCAACACCGTCTTCAGTAAGACTTAGATAACCTTTAATATCAGATTGTTCTTTCAACACGATCTGATTCGATTCAATTAGATCCACAAGACTATTTAGCTGTTCTTGAGTAACAACTTCTTGAGTCTCATAGGACTCCTTAACTAACCAATACGCTGCAGCTAGACTTGCTAGCTTGCTCTTACCGCCTGGTACTTTACCAAGTAATCTCTTCAACGAGAATACCAAACGATCTAACATATCATAAGCATCTTTTTCTTCAGATGTCTTAAGATCTTTAATCTTTTTAAGAGGGTTGCCATCAGCATCGATAATGCCAAGTTTAAATGCATCCGTCTTGTCGAATGATGTAACGAGCATATACAGAATTCTGAATGCTATTAGGTTATCAATCATTTTAGATCTTTCTTAATGCTGAGATTATGTTCTGGTCTAGAGTTATATCCGACAACATAATTCCGTGGAATTCTACTACATCTGGCATACGGTTAACACATACTAAGAATGTTGTTAACGCTGGCCAATGTTCTTTGTCTATCTTAAAAAATATCATATTAGTAAATGCATCACCAAATACATTATACGATACTATGATATGGTTTAGAATTAATTTTTCTTTTAAATCATTATCATTCTTATAACGAGAAAGAAGCTTCTTAATGTAAAGAAGCTTCTTTAAATCTTCTTCAAACTCTTCTATTGTTTGGCACTGTATGTTATCATAGTGGCGCATTGCATATAGAAGAAAATTACTGTCAGTTAATTTCATATTGAAGAGGGGCCGAAGCCCCTTCTATTAAGAACCGAATGTTAGTGTAGCTGCGTCGGAATTAACCTTAACTGCACCAGAGTCAGAACTTAGAGCAACGCGATACTTGTTACCAGTGTCACCAGCAACAACTCCGCTTAGTACTAGGGAAGCTGATGTAGCGCCTGATACGTTAGTGAAGCGAGTTGGCGTAGCTGCTAGAGCACGCTGCCATTGGTATGTAACTGTTCCAGTAGAAGCTGTTGCAACTACCGCGAATGTTGCAACGCCGGATACTGAAGTCTGAGCTGCTGGTTGAGTACCAATAGTCAATGTAACTTCAACGTCTGCTACCTTAGCGTCATCCGTTGCGTCGCCAGATACTGCGTTAGCAACACTCATAGCAACTAAGCATTCAGCATTATAGCGATTTGCACCACTGTTGTCTTTATGTTCAGTTACTAACCACCAGCCTGCGGCTGTAATGCCCTTGTCTTTGTTTGTCTTTAGAAGTGCTTCTTCTACTGATACAAATACTGTATTAGCAGCATCAGTAGCGTTAAGATACTTAGGCTTACTGCCTGTTGCGTCGGTTTTTCCCCATAGTGCCATTTTTATTCTCCTTGAATTATTTTGTTGATTTAACGTATGTCTTAAGAGCATCTTTAGACGATTCGTCGATTTGTTCGAATGCTTCGAAGAATGCATCAAAGCCATCTTCCATCATCGAGTCAAATTGCTCTTCTGATAGAGACATAAGGATCTCAACTGACTCAGCGAACTTGTCTTTCTTTGGACGACCACGGCCGCGCTTTGCAGCTCCTTCAGCTTTCTTAGCTGCGTCATCTCCAGTACCTTTTGACGTACCATCTTTGTCAAACTGCTTGGTGTAAACAGTTCCAGTAGAGATTTTCTTTACATCGTGATATGTAGCTGTTTTCGTCTTATCGAATTTTTCTCTTGGAGCGTTCTTCCAATCGAATGCTGATTCTTGCATGTCGTCTTCCTTTAAGTTACCCTTACGCTTTGCATCTTTCAATAGAGCAATACGATCGGCATATGATTTTACATCATGAGCTGCCATTCGTTGTGTAACGTCTGGATTCTTGATGTGCTTGATTGTCGTCTTACCAGCGTGACCCATTTGAGCTGTGGAGATTTTATATTCTTTGTCTGCTTCGTCTAATTCTTCATTAGTCTTTTTAGCAGCTTCAGCTTTCTTCTTAGCAGCGGCAGCATCGATTGCTCTATTGTGCGCGTCATCTGCTTCTTTAGTTCTAGAATAACCTTCGTCATCTTCGCGATCAGCACGTTCAGTTAGTTCAATTTCTTCTTTCATGTAAGCATCGTAGTGTTGCTTAAGGTGAGCAATAGCCTTTGCTTTTGCGTCCTTGCCATGTTCTTTTCGAGTGAAGGTTGCTTTAACTTGACCAGTATTACCCAGCACTTCATGGTCAGCACCAATGGTAGATACGTATGGTTTTTGCTTACCCTTCATGTGTGCAGGCACTGTTGATTCGTCAACTTCTTCATTCTTTTGCTTAGCGTAATAAGCTGCTAGTGCCATCTGTTTACGCTTCTCTTTAGACTTACCAGCAAACTTTGGATTATCGCTGTGAACAAAGTCACTGATCCATTCGCCAGCGGCCGCGTCCTTAGACAAGACTTCATTGATCTCATCTTCAAGCTGTAGGGATTCTGAGCGCATTGCTGCATATGCACCAACGAGATCTTTGTATGTTGTTTTCATATCTTCTTGTACTCTCTTTGTTGAATCATCTTCGCCTTGGTTGAAGACGATCTTCGATGCTTTGATTTTTCTTCCAGCTTTATCTAATTTAAAGTCTGCCGTTGGTTCTTCTTCTTTTTCTTCAGACATGCCAGGTGCATCAGCGGCGCCCATGCCTAATCCATATTTAACGCCACAATCAGGACAATTGCCTTGCTGCATTCTCATGCGCATTCCACAACCAGGGCAGCATGGACCACGACCCATTCCGCGCTGTTCTAAAATATCTTTAAGTGTGCTCATTCTTGTCCCTTTAGCGATGAACGGATTTGCCATTCGTGTTTCTTGTGCGCATCAATACGTTCTGCAATGTAATTTGCTAGTCCTTGTTCGTTTGCGGTGTTTGCTAGTGCGAAGGTTCTATTCAATGAATTAAGCACTTCTGTATTATCTGTTAGCAGACTATTTAGCATTTCTTTCAAGCTGTCGCCAACAATATCAGACTCAACTAAAGTGGTTGACTTGTACATGTCAGCTAGACTTTTTGGAGCATACTCTCCAAGCTTTCTAATGTTCTCAGCAAATGCATCTACAGATCCATATAGATCATCATAGATATCACCAAAGAAACTATGGTATTGACTAAAGTGAATACCTTCCACGTTCCAATGGAATCCCTGTGTTTTAAAATACATGACGAAGGTATTCGCCATTGCTATTCTTAATGCTGATACTAATCCGTTCATGTTAACCCTTTGTATATGTTCTATGTACTAGTCTATCGTTCTCAATCTTACGTACCTTTGGTGCCATCTTCATTGCAATGCGATTGATCACAGCTTTTCTTTTCGATAGAGTTCTTTCAATTCTTTCTTTCTCAGCAACACTTAACTTGTCGAGAGGTTTCTTTGCAATCTTCATCTTCATCATATTAACAGCCATGCGTCTAGCTCTGGCATTAATAGTCTTACCAGTAGATCTTGTCTTAAGTGCAATGCGAGTCTTACGTTCACGTTTTGCTTCTGATCTTGCAAATCTAATCTTAGCTCTAATTCTTTCAGCACGTGAAAGAACTTCCATTAGAGCCTCTTCCTTTAGATCATGAATGTGTTCGCCGGTCTCGTCATCGATGACTGCGAGTTCTTCGTCGTCATAAGCCTCTAGATAATCGTCATCGCCAAGCTTACCGATCATGTCATCGATTTCTTCGTCTGATAGACCTTCATCCTCAAGTTCTTCCCGCTCAGACTCTTCACCGAGAGCATACTTGATCTTCATTCTACGATGAGCATCGCTAGTACCACCTAAGCTATGACCAATTTTACTAGATTCTGGCTTTTCAGAGTGCTCTGCTTCTTGATCAGACTCACCGTTTTTATGGTCATCTTTATTGATAACGGCTTCTTCAACTTTACCCTTAACGATGTTGTGATCATAGTTGATTCCGGCATCGGTAGCCATTTGAAGCATATTGCCAACAACACTCCAAGCTTCTGGTGTCATGTGTTTGTTCTTAATGAAACGCAAACCTTGGTTTACCATTTCTGCTGCGCCAGATTTTTCTTCTACATCTGGCACTCCAAGCGAACCGGCAATAATGCGTGCTACTTTGATTCTGTCTATTGATGAGAATTTCATTTCTTCTAGTCTTTCTGTATGTTCTTCTGATCGCATGTCTTCTTTACCAGATTTGTCATAATGAACTAAAGTACCTTCCAGCTCATGCTGGTGCGTATGCCAATAATCTTGGTGATGAGCAAATTCTCCAACTCTATTTAAAGACTCTCTAGCCTTTTCATGAGCAGCAATCCATGTTTCTTTTTCTCGATCTGTAAACTTTTCGCCGGTCAAGTGCTTATCATTGAGACCCATGTAAGTGTCAGTAGCCTTAATAGCATTTAAGATTGCAACTGGATCGCCATCTCTTTCAATAGTATCTTGGAATGCCTTTGCTGCATCTTCAGATCTATCAAAGTTCTTAGTGGTGTAACCCTTATAGCTTATCTGCTTTGGAGCATAGCCTGGTTTAATATCTTCAGTTACGATTGGCTGTACTGCATCAAGCCATTTCTTACTGGTGGCGCCGGATTCATTAACAACTGTGATATAATTAGAACCACGATCAATGATTTCAAAGATGTTTTGGCCATCGGTTACTTTTTCGCCAATGTTAAAGATTTGTCCAGAATAGTACTTTTCACGCAAATCATTTGTTTCAAACTTAACTTGTTCCTTAACGACTTCCATTCCCATGCCAGTACGAATCTCATTCATGAGACGTCTGCCATCAAGATCAGTGAGTGATTTTGGTAGACCTGTCTTAAACTTCTTATAGTCACCATCAACAGCTGCGGCTCTCATTTTAGTGCCCGACATACCCGATGCACTGTCTGCGTCTGGGTCGCGTTCACCGGCAGATACCACTTCAACTGTATCAAAATGGAATACATCGCCATTGTACTTCTCAAGGATCTTCTTGTACTCTGGAACTCTGTCCGACCCGGCGATCATCACTAGATTCTTGTACTTTCCAGACAACATCTTAGCTGCTTCAATGAACGTACGTACGTCATCATTCGCTGCGACGAAGTTCGTCTTTGGAAACATTCTCTTAAGGTAATATACCTTACGATCTACTGGAAGTGGGTTGGATTTTTTGTCATGCGTTCGTGAAGCGAAGATGACGTGATCGGCCTTCTGAGCAGAGGCGACCTTTTTTACTATATTGACAAGCAACTCGTGGCCTGTAGTTGGCGGCTGAAAGCGACCAAATGCGAACACTACTTTTCTAGATGGCAGTTCTTTTAAGACCTGTCTTAGTTTTTTCATTTTATTCCATCAATACAAATTGTTATAGTTTATTTATACGTTTCGAAATTCTTAAGTAGTTCGGGTGTTACTGGCGATTCATTGGGCGTAAGCTTCTTGCGATGCTTGGTAAGTTTATCGGTTCCCTCATCGCCTTGAGTATTCTCTTCTGCAACACTATGTTCAACACGATGGTTTCTACCGCCAACTAATTTATGAATAGTACCAATGGCTTCATGCTCACTCTTTGCATGAACTGGATAGGTTCTTGTATACAAAGGAACATCTCTATTTGCACCATGATGATCAACTGTAACATGATATTTTTTGCTAGGCGCGGTATTGTCTTCTGCCACAACTTCTTCATAAGTCGGCATTGGTCTTTGTCCGGGACGTCCTTTGACTCCACGCTTTTCTGTAGATGGAGGCTTCGTCGGTGGAACAATGTCGCCCATGTATCTTTGTGGCTGTGGAGTCTTTTTAGGATTGCGAACATCAATTGGAGCCAATGCTACTACGATCTCGTCAATTTGAACTTCTTCATTTGCAGCCTTTAGATCAGCTTCAGATGGAGCGCCTTTGCTTCCCGGCTTACGCATGTGTTCACCGGATCCAGCTTTAATTCGTTTTCTCTTGGCATGGATGTTATCCCATAGGCCGCGTTTTTCTTGGATATAATCTTTAAATGTAATCATTTCGTCCATCCTTTAATGATGAGTGGGCTGAAGTTTGCTTTACTGAATTCCATACGATCAACGATCTTCACGGCTCCACCGGTAAGGTGATCAATAGCAACAAAACCTTCTACGCCGGTTGTTTTAAATCCATCCGATGTCTTAAGGAATGTACTAACATGTCCAGCCTGATTCATCTTGCCGATGATCAATGCTTTCGCTTCAACTAATAGGTTTGCCAAATCAAAGATCGCAACAATTTGATTTTGGTCGTGGTGCGCAAAGAAACTTAGGATCTTCTTACGCATATCTTCCTGTGTCTTCTTTCCAGCAGGAGTCTTTTTCTTTTCAATCTCTTTTTCGTATCTATCGTGGATCCAATGATAGAGTTCTTTAACGTGAGCTTTAGTGTTGGTGATGTATTCACCCTTACGAATCTTTGAATTAGTGAATGTCTTGACTGCCATAAGCAAGTCTTCGTCATTACTAATTGCATTCAATGTCGGAGCGCTAATGGAATTAAACAGAGTACCTGCGCGGGATAGGACTGCCGTGACTTCTTTAGTTTCAGCATCAGTAAATGTTGCTGTACCAGAATAGTCTTTATAGTTTGCATCATCCATCCAAATAGATGGTACATCATTGAGCTTATCAACTATAGTCTTGCCGAATGAAGCAGACATTGATTCGAAAGAATCACCGACGTAAGTAGTATGCCAGATCACTCCGATCTTAGCTGAACGAATCTTCTTGCCAAGCAATGAGTTATATGGCACTGCATACATGATCGTGTTTGGATGGAAGGTGATGAACTTCTCGTCATCAATAGACTCAGTCTTCTTGTCATCGGTAAACATCAAGTCACCTTGATATACACCAGACTTGATACCAAGCTTTGAGAATTCTTTCAGAGCTGTCTTAAACTTCGCTGCTAGTTCACCGCTTAAGTCAACATCAATGTCAGCGTTAGTCTTGTAGACCTTTGGATTCTTGTTAAAGATACCCTTCTTTGCTACGAAGAATTTTCCATCACGAGGATCGATGCCAGCGAAGATTGCTGGAGCTCCGTCCCACTTCACTGTTGCGGTGATCTTGGTCTTGCTGTGACCGGCGAGCATGTCGCGTAAGTCCTGCAGAAAGTTGATTGCTTTACGAGTTCCTGTAACACCTTCATTGAAGATTAGGTCCTCAATGTGTTCCATGTGAACGTTTTTTTCTTCTTTTAGGTAGTCTTTTAAGTTTAGCATTTTGTCTTTATAGTAGTATTATACCACACATTAGATTTATTGTACACCGTCTAGCGAATTTAATTTAAATCAATTCTAAAAGCCACGCCTGTAATGCCACTTCTAGACTTACCTCTAATATCGAATTTTACTCGCGAGAAAATGCTATTAACATATGGTCCATCTATTTCATAGAAACCTTTAGGACTAATAATACTGTTTGCTACAGCACCTTTATATTTTGATAAAGTTTTTTCGCCAGTCATTGATTCATATAACAAAGCAACTTTAAAGTCATGATCGTTTTCAACATAATCAAGCAACTTTGTCATTAACATTGGTTTATTATTTTGCAACCATACGTCATAACTTTTGTCGCTTATGACTTTACCATTTTTTATAAATTCATCTATTATTTTTTGTTTACCTTCACCGAGTATTCGAGGCTTATTACCTTCAGACAATAGTCTAGTAGGCATAGTTCTTAATTCATGTATAATAGATTCTAAAACTTTAGACTTTACTTTATTATTTAGATGTTGTGCTGCTGCTTCAAATAATTCGGCAGTACTAACTCCTTGTCCAGATGCCAATTGAACTGGACCAGCCATTTTAACTGAAGCAGTATATATCGTATTACCAATCTTAAATACTACGTCAGTTTTTGGTTCTGGTTTTGCAGAAATAGAAACATGGAATGGATTAGTATTGTCATCTGAATGCCATGCTTCTACTTTTTTATTTCCAGCAAAATCAAATACATGTTCGGCGCACTTCTTAGCCTGCTGTTCGATCTTAGTTGAATATTTTTTGGTTGGAGAAGTTAAAGTGCCATTCATCATGTTTACATGATCTACTATAGCCCATTCTAAGTCTACGCCTTCTGAAGCTGCCATGATTGTTCCATCTATAAAGTTTTACTTATTCTATTTATTATAAACTACAAATGCCCCGAAGGGCATTTTATTAGAAGAAACTTTCTAAGCTTTGTATAGGTTCTGTATCTCGAATCTCATATGTTTTATTGTTGTTAAACTGATAAAGCAATGAAG
>Ga0208916_10000219_pt1 | contig 29213 bp, 27 predicted proteins | sample DEB19_08_DNA_5_FD_184523 | JGI IMG/M metagenome (GOLD analysis project Ga0208916, IMG submission 184523) | Aqueous microbial communities from the Delaware River and Bay under freshwater to marine salinity gradient to study organic matter... | ecosystem: Environmental > Aquatic > Marine >... | reverse complement strand
TCTTCCAGGTCAAGGATGGTGGACAGCGCGCTTTCGGCGATCAGGTCGGACACGCCCGCAGCATCGGTCTTGCCGATGGCCGTGGTTTTGTTGATTTGCAAGTCGAGGTGAATGCCGTTGTGCACGAACAGCACCGAAGCGGGGGCCTTGGCATCGCCGGTGTAACCCACGAATTGCTTGGCATCGGCCAAGGTGGTGTTCTTGCCGTTGGCCAGCGTCACCACCAGTTTGCCGGCCTTGACCGCGTAGCCTTGGCTGCCCACGTGCGAGCCTGTCTTCAGGGGTGCGGTGCGGTCGAGCACATGGCGGCAGTAGTCGATGACTTTGGCGCCGCGCTTGGGGTTATAGCCCGAGCCTTTTTCGCAACCATCGGCCTCAGAAATGGCGTCGGTGCCGTACAGCGCGTCGTACAAGCTGCCCCAACGGGCGTTGGCAGCGTTCAGGGCGTAGCGGGCGTTCAAAATCGGCACCACCAGCTGAGGGCCAGCCAGCTTGGCCAGCTCGGCGTCCACATTGGCGGTGGTGGCCTGAGCGTTGCGCGGCTCGGGCACCAGGTAGCCGATCTGGCTCAGGTATTTGCGGTAGGCCTTCATGGCCTTGCCCTCAAGCACCGGGCCGGGGTTGGCGCTGTGCCACTGGTCCATGGCGGTCTGGATGCGGTCACGCTCGGCCAGCAACGCGATGTTTTTCGGTGCCAGATCGGCCACGATGTCGTTGAAGCCTTTCCAGAACTTGTCTTGGTCCACGCCTGTGGCGGGCAGCATTTGGTCGTTGATGAAACTCAGCAAGGGATTGGCCACTTGCAGGTGATGGATCGCGGTGCGTGCAGTCATGAAAACCTCTGGGGTCTGGTCAAAAAATCGGGGCTGGCCGCTTGCAAAGCTGTCAAGCTGCAGATTGGCCAAAGTGAGAAAGCACTCTATTCTAAATTTAGACACCGATAAACCCGCCCAAACTTCATAGACCCATGACTTTTAGACACAAATGCGCCCCTGCAGCGTGAGGTTTGGCGCCTTGCCGCACTGCGGTTTAATTCAGGCATGACACGCCCCAACACCCCGCAAGTTCTGATCAGCGAAGTCGGCCCACGCGATGGCCTGCAATCAGTCAAGGCCACCATGCCCACGGCCGACAAGCTGCGTTGGATCGACGCGCTGGCGGCAGCGGGCCTGCGCGAGATCGAAGTGGCCTCGTTCGTGCCGCCCAAGCTGCTGCCTCAAATGGCCGATGCCGCGCAAGTGGTGCAGCACGCGCTGCGCCACAGCCATGTGCGGGTGATGGCGTTGGTGCCCAACCTGCGCGGCGCACAAGCGGCCTTGCAAGCGGGCGCACAAAAGCTCACTTTGCCGGTCTCGGCCAGCCCAGCACATTCGATGGCCAATGTGCGCAAATCGCCCGAGGCCATGGTGGAAGAAGTGCGAGCCGTCTTGCAGTTGCGTGACGAACTCGCCCCCAATGTGCCTGTCGAAATCGGCATGTCCACCGCCTTTGGCTGCACCTTGCAAGGGGCAGTCCCAGAGGACGATGTGGTGCGCCTGGCGCTGCTGCTGGCCGAAGCGGGCGTGGACGAGATCGGCCTGTCGGACACCACTGGCATGGGCAACCCGGCGCAAGTGACCCGCTTGTTCAAGCGCTTGTTTCAAGAGATCGGCCCGCTCACCGGCTCGGCCCACATGCACAACACCCGAGGCCTGGGCTTGGCCAATTGCCTGGCCGCTTACGAATCAGGTGTGCGCACCTTTGACAGCTCGCTGGGTGGTTTGGGGGGCTGCCCTTATGCACCGGGCGCTTCGGGCAATGTGGTCACCGAAGACCTGGTCTTCATGTTCGAGGCCATGGGTGTGTCGACAGGCATCGACCTGACCCAACTCATGGAGGCTCGCCTGCCGCTGCAAGCCGGACTGCCCGGCGAGCCGATTTACGGCATGACGCCTGAGGCGGGTTTGCCCAAGGGCTGGCTCGGCCATTGACCACCTCTTTGAGCGCCAATCACCCGCAACCGGACCTGCATTGCAACCCTGAACCCGCATAATCGGGCCGCATGGACAAGTTCAAAGCCTTCGAAACCTTTGTCTCGGTTGCCACCAAAGGCAGCCTGACCGCTGCAGCCCGGGCTGAGGGCGTGGCCCCGGCCATCATTGGCAGGCGACTCGATGCGCTGGAAGAAAACCTGGGCGTGAAGCTGCTGGTGCGCACCACGCGCCGCATCACGCTCACCCACGAAGGCAGTGCTTTTCTGGAAGATTGTCAGCGCCTGCTCTCTGAAGTGGCCAATGCCGAGGCCAGTGTCTCGGCAGGCGGCGTGAAGGCCAGCGGGCATTTGCGCATCACCGCACCAGCAGGGTTTGGCCGTCGCCATGTGGCCCCGCTGGTGCCGCGCTTTCGCGAACTGCATCCCGATGTGTCGATCTCGCTGAACCTGAGCGACCGGGTAGTGGACTTGGCCGCCGAGGGCTTTGATTGCGCGGTGCGGGTGGGCGACCTGCCCGACTCGTCGCTGGTGAGCGTGCGCATGGCCGACAACCGCCGCCTGTGCGTGGCCACCCCGGCTTATCTGGCGCGGCGCGGCACACCTTTGCAACCTTCAGACTTGCTGCAGCACGACTGCCTGACCTTGTCGAGCGACGCCTCACAAACCCGGGGTTGGGCTTTTCGCACCCCAGCCGACAGCGGCCACGACGTGGTCCACCTGCGCCCCGGCGGGCCACTGGACTGCTCAGACGGGCAGGTGTTACACGACTGGTGCCTGGCCGGCTACGGCATCGCTTGGCGCAGCACCTGGGAAGTCGAAAGCGAAATCCAGTCGGGCCAGTTGGTGGCCGTGCTGGAAGACTTTGCCGCGTCCCCGAACGGAATTTTTGTGGTGTTCCCCCAGCGCAAGCACCTGCCATTGCGGGTGCGGCTGTGGATTGACTACCTGAAACACCACTACGCGCAACCCGGCTATTGGCAAACCGCGTCAGACTGAGTCGCTCGGCAACGTGAACACCTCAGGACCACAAAAAAGCCCGGGCATGCCCGGGCTTTTTGATGTCGGGAAGGGTGAACCACCAGGCTCACCGCCTCGGTGACATCACTTCTTCAGGCATTCAGACATGAAGGCCTTGCGTTCGTCGCCTTTTTTACCCGTGGCTTCGGTGTTGCAGGTTTTCATCTTGCTTTGCTGGGTAGCAGGCTTTTTGGCGCTCAAGCACGTCTTCATGAAGGCTTTGCGCTCATCGCCCTTTTTGCCGTCGGCGTCTTTGTTGCACATGGCCATTTTGCTTTGTTGTGGGGTTTTATCAGCAGCAAGGGCAGCTGGCGTCGCAGGCATGGCGGGAGCGGCGGCAGGAGCGGCAACAGCAGCCACGGGCGCAGCAGCAGCCGCTGGCTTGACAGGGTCAGCCGCGAAAGCCACGCCAGAAATCAAGGCAAAACCGAGTGCAGCAATAGAGATGGAATGACGCATGAATGAACTCCCAAAAAATAATCAACAGTCAAAAAAGCCTGCACAGAGGTGCAGGTCGCTCATTAACGCTCAAAAGCCCACAGCTGTTGACGCCAGTTGTGACCAACTGTAATTTGCTGCATATAAAAACGCCCCGCAAGCTTGTCCACCGCGTGATCCCTGGCCCAGCCCCGTAAAATCGCGCCCTATGCTCTTAGCCAAACAACATTTGCTCACGGCCCTGGCCACCGAGCTTGAAAAACTCCAAACCGGCGCGGGTGCGCGTGCGGCCTTTGAATCGCCCAAAGTGGCCGCCCACGGCGACCTGGCCTGCACAGCCGCTATGCAGCTGGCCAAAGCCCTCAAGCAAAACCCACGTCAACTGTCCGAAACCCTGCGCACCGCCTTGTTGAGCACCCCTGCTTTCGAGCGTTGGGTCGATGCGATCGAGATCGCTGGCCCGGGCTTCATCAACATCCGCCTGAAAGACGCGGCCAAACAAGCGGTGGTGCACGAGGTTTTGCAAGCGGCCGAATGCTTTGGCGACCAAGTTGCCCAGCCCAACAAGGTGCTGGTCGAATTCGTTTCAGCCAACCCTACTGGCCCGCTGCACGTGGGCCACGGCCGCCAAGCGGCTTTGGGCGACGCGATTTGCAATTTGCTCGCCACACAAGGCCAGCAGGTCTACCGCGAGTTTTATTACAACGACGCGGGCGTGCAAATTGGCACCCTGGCCAACTCCACCCAATTGCGCGCCAAGGGCTTCAAGCCAGGCGATGCCGAGTGGCCCGAAGCGGCCTACAACGGCGACTACATCCTGGACATCGCGAACGATTTTCTGGCCAAAAAGACCGTCAAGTCCGATGACCGTGAGTTCACAGGCAGCGGCGATGTGAATGACCTGGACGGCATGCGCCTGTTTGCCGTGGCCTATCTGCGCCACGAACAAGATCTGGACTTGAAGGCCTTTGACGTTCAATTCGACAACTACTACCTTGAGTCCAGCCTGTACACCAGCGGCAAGGTCGACGCTGCCGTGCAAAAACTGCGCGATGCCGGCAAGACCTACGAACAAGACGGCGCGCTGTGGCTCAAATCCACCGACTACGGCGACGACAAAGACCGCGTCATGCGCAAAGGCGACGGCAGCTACACCTACTTTGTGCCCGATGTGGCCTACCACATCACCAAGTGGGAGCGCGGCTTTGGCCGTGTGGTCAACATCCAAGGCACCGACCACCACGGCACCATCGCCCGCGTGCGTGCAGGCTTGCAAGCGGCCGCTGTGGGCATCCCCGAGGGCTACCCCGACTACGTGCTGCACACCATGGTGCGCGTGATGCGCGGCGGCGAAGAGGTCAAGATCTCCAAGCGTGCGGGCAGCTACGTCACGCTGCGCGATCTGATCGAGTGGACCAGCAAAGACGCGGTGCGTTTCTTCTTGCTGTCACGCAAGCCCGACACCGAATACATCTTCGACATCGACCTGGCGCTGGCGCAAAACAACGACAACCCGGTGTACTACGTGCAATATGCCCACGCCCGCATCTGCTCGGTGCTGGCTGCCTGGAAAGATAAAGACGGTGGCGACCCCGCCACACTGGCCAAGGTCGATTTGTCGCCACTGCAAAGCCCGCAGGCCCACGCCCTGATGTTGGCCTTGGCCAAGTACCCCGAGATGCTGACGGCGGCCGCCACCGACTTTGCGCCGCACGACGTGACGTTTTACCTGCGTGATTTGGCCTCGCTGTACCACAGCTACTACGATGCCGAGCGCATTTTGGTGGACGACGAAGCCGTCAAAAAAGCCCGCTTGGCGCTGGTTGCGGCCACCGCGCAGGTGCTTCGCAATGGCCTCAAAGTGCTGGGCGTATCGGCTCCGCAAAAAATGTAAACAGGGATCACAACATGCAACTCCACCCCCAACGCGGCGGTACTTTCCTCGGTTTCATCATTGGACTGGTGCTGGGCTTGGGCGTGGCATTGGCCGTGGCCATTTACGTGACCAAAGTGCCGACCCCTTTTTCCAACAAAAACCAGCCTCGCACCAACGACCAGGACGTGCAGGAGACCGCGAAAAACAAGGACTGGAATCCGAACGGTGTGTTGCAGCCCAAAGCACCCGCAGAAGTACCGGCACCACCCGCAACGCCTACTGCGCCACTGTCACCGTCTGTGCCAGCCGCCAACACAGCCGCAGACAAAGCCGCCCCCAGCGGACCCGGCAAAAGCGCGGCTGAAGCGCCCAAGACCGAGCAACGCCCAGCGGTCACGGCCGACCCTTTGGGCGATTTGGCCAAAACCAAATCCGGCCTCTCTACCCCTGCGGCTGCCAGCGCCAGCGCCGATCCGTTTGATTACGTCATTCAGGTGGGCGCTTACCGAACCAGCAACGATGCCGACGCCCAAAAAGCCAAATTGGCCATGATGGGCCTGGACGCCAAGGTCTCTGAACGGGATCAAGCCGGGCGCACGGTGTTCCGTGTACGCTTGGGGCCCTTTGCAGACAAAGCTGCCGCTGAAAAAATTCGCACCCGCCTGGAAAGCGGCGGCATTGACAACACGCTGGTGCGTGTTCAACGCTGAACCCACACCGTACTCAAGACTCATGAGGAACCCACACATGGACCGCCGTTTCTTCTCTTCTGCCTTGGTCACTGCCGCTGCCTGGCTCAGCACCTCTGCCGCCTGGGCTCAAGCCGCCCTCTTCAAGTCAGGCAAAGACTTCCTGACGCTGGACCGCCCTGTGGCCACCGAAGCAGGCGCAGGCAAGGTCGAAGTCATCGAGTTCTTCTGGTACAGCTGCTCGCACTGCAACGCGTTTGAACCGACATTTGCCCAATGGGTCAAGAATGCCCCGAAAGACGTGGTGGTGCGCCGCATTCCGGTCTCGTTCCGCGAAGACTTTGCGCCGCAGCAGCGCCTGTTTTTCACCATCGAAGCCATGAATTTGCTGGACACGCTCCACCCCAAGGTGTTTGCGGCGATCCATGTGGGCAAGTTGACCCTGAACACCGATGCCAGCGTGCTGGCCTGGGCAGAACAGCAAGGCGTGGACAAAGTCAAATTCAACGAAATCTACAAATCGTTCGGCGTGGCCAGCAAACTCAAGCGTGCCGTCCAGTTGCAAAACGACTTCAAGGTGGAAGGTGTGCCATCCTTGGGCGTGGCGGGTCGTTATTACATTGACGGCAGCCTGGCTGGCGGCATGGACCGCGCCTTGAAAATCACCGAATCCCTGATCGCCCAGTCTCGCCCCGCCCAAACCAGCACGCAAGCCGTCAAGCCAAAAAGCTGAGTCTGCGCCAGCAGCCCCAACCCAAGCCCGCTGGTGAGCCACCTGAGCGGGCTTTTTTTATGCCTTGGCACGCGCGGCAAGGCCGATCTGCTCACTCTTGCCTCTACAATCAAAATTCGTCACCAGCAAGATTCATGCCCCCATGACAATTCTCCGTACCATCAGCCTCGTCGCCGCAGCGCTCAGCGTGCTTTGCACGCCTGCGTGGGCCGAAAAAGCCGACCGCGACAAGCCCATGCTGATTGAGGCGGATGCCATGCGCCACGACGAAAACAAACTGCTCACCCATTTCACAGGCAAGGTGGTGGCGTTCAAAGGCACCATGGTTTTGCGCGGCGATCGCATGGAAGTGCAGCAAGACAAAAACGGCCAGCAAGTGGCGCACGTTTGGGCCGCACCGAACGAACGCGTCTTTTTTCGGCAAAAACGCGAAGGCGTCGATGAATTCACCGAAGGTGAAGGCGAAATGGCCATCTACGACAGCCAGGCCGATGTCGTGACGCTGAGTCAGCGGGCAGAAGTTCGAATTTTGCGCGGCACCGAGCTGGCCGACCAACTCAATGGTCAAAAAATCATTTTCAACAACACCACCGAAGTCATGACCGTGGACGGTCTGCCCAAAGGCACCCAAGCCACGGACCCGCGAGATCAACGCGTACGCGCCGTGCTGACGCCCAGAAAAACAAGCCCGGCGACCACGCCCCCCGCTCCGAAAACGGCCATCCCTGCCCTGCGGATCAGCCCCAATACAGGCGAAAGCAAAAAACCATGAGTGAGCCACTCGTGCCCAGCCGACTGGAAGCGCACCACCTGAAAAAGGCCTACGGCAGCCGCAAAGTGGTGCACGACGTGTCCGTGCAAGTAGACAAGGGCGAAGTGGTGGGCTTGCTCGGCCCCAACGGCGCAGGCAAAACCACCTCTTTTTACATGATCGTGGGCTTGGTGCGTGGTGATGGCGGCCAGATCATGATTGATGGGCAAGACGTCACGCGCATGCCCATTCACAAGCGCTCGCGCATGGGCCTGTCGTATCTGCCGCAAGAGGCCTCGATTTTTCGCAAACTGTCGGTGGCAGACAACGTGCGCGCCATTCTGGAGCTGCAAACCGACGCCCAGGGTCATGCACTCTCATCGGCTGACATTGAACAACGCCTGAGCGAGTTGCTGGCCGACCTGCGCGTCGACCACCTGCGCGATTCCCCTGCGGTCGCGCTGTCAGGGGGTGAACGCCGCCGCGTAGAGATTGCCCGCGCCTTGGCCACCAACCCGCGTTTTATCTTGCTGGACGAGCCTTTTGCTGGCATTGACCCGATCGCCGTGATCGAGATCCAGCGCATCATTGCCTTCCTCAAGCAGCGCGGCATTGGCGTGCTGATCACCGACCACAACGTGCGCGAGACCTTGGGCATTTGCGACCACGCCTACATCATCAGCGAAGGCCGCGTGCTGGCTGCAGGCACCCCCGACGAAATCGTGTCCAACGCCGAGGTGCGACGGGTGTACCTGGGCGAACACTTCCGGATGTGATGAACAAATCCAAGGTCCACGCCATGAAAGCACAGCCATGAAACCCGGTCTGTCGCTGCGCATGTCCCAGCACCTGGCGCTCACGCCCCAGTTGCAACAATCGATCCGCCTGCTGCAACTGTCCACGCTGGAGCTGTCGCAAGAAGTCGACCAGATGCTGGACGAAAACCCATTTCTTGAGCGCAGCGAAGAAGAAGCGGCCTCCGAGGCCTTTGGCCTGGACCAAACCGACACCCACGTCAGCCTGGGCGATCGGGTGAGCGAAAGCGCCAGCACATCCAGCAGCAGCGACGACAGCGCCAGCGAAAACAGCGACGAAGCCGTGACCGATGTGGCCGAAAGCTGGGACGGCGACGGCAGCGTGGACATGCGCCCCGACGACAGCGAATGGGGTGGCGATGCCGGACCGCGCCAGAACAATGGCGAAGAAACCGCTGACGCCATCGACCTGGCCCGCAGCAGCGGCTCGCTCACAGACTTTTTGCACCGCCAGGCCTTGTCGCTGCGCTTGTCCGAGATCGACCGTGCTGCCCTGCGCTTTTTGATCGAGTCGCTCAACGACGACGGCTACCTGACCGACACCCTGCCTGAATTGGCCGCCAGCTTGGCTGGCAGCGACGATTTTGAACAACTGGACGAGCTGGTGCACCGCTTCACCGTGGCGCTGGGTTTGCTGCAATCGCTCGAGCCCGTGGGTGTGGGCGCACGCGATCTGGCCGAGTGCATGCGCATCCAGATCAAGGCATGGCTCAAGGACGCGCCAGACGACGAGGTCGCCCAAGCCGCTCTGGCCGTCTGCGCTCAACCCCTGGAAATGCTGGCCAAACGCGACTTCAAACGCCTGGCTGTGGCCTGCGGTCTGGACGAGGCCGTGGTCAAAGCCGCTATCCCGTTCATTGCCCGGCTGGAGCCCAAACCCGGCCGCCCGTTTGCGCAGGCCGAACAAAACATCATCATCCCCGACGTGCTGGTGGTGAACACCAGTAAAACGGCCACGCCCAAATTCCGCATCCAGCTCAACCCCGACGTGATGCCCAAGCTGCGCGTGCACGACATTTATGCCAACGCCTTGCGCGGCAGCAAGGGTTCATCGCATGCCGGTTTGCAGCAGCGCCTGCAAGAAGCGCGCTGGTTCATCAAAAACATCCAGCAGCGTTTTGACACCATCTTGCGCGTATCCACCGCCATCGTGGAGCGGCAAAAAAACTTCCTCACCCACGGCGAGCTGGCCATGCGCCCGCTGGTGCTGCGCGAGATCGCCGACGAGCTGGGCATGCACGAGTCCACCATCAGCCGCGTGACCACGGCCAAATACATGTCCACGCCGCAAGGCACGTTTGAGCTGAAGTATTTCTTTGGCTCGGGCTTGGGCACCGACAGTGGCAGCGCCGCATCGAGCACCGCCGTGCGGGCACTGATCAAGCAGTTTGTGGCGGCTGAAAAACCCGCCAAACCCCTGTCGGACAACCAAATTTCAGAAATGCTGAAAGAGCAAGGCATCGACTGCGCACGCCGCACGGTGGCCAAATACCGCGAAGCCCTGAAGATCGCGCCTGCGAACCTGCGCAAAACCCTTTGAGAGTATTCGAGTGAATTCATTGAACCTGTTCATGCCTTGCGCCGCTGGCGTCGAGGGCTTTTTGGCCGACGAGGTGCACGCCATCACGGGCCTGACCGGCAACGACCTGATGACCGGACGCGGCGGCGTGATGGCCCGCGCCTCTTGGCGCGACGCGATGCGCATCAACCTGCACAGCCGCTTGACCCAGCGCGTGCTGGTGCAGCTGTCCGTCACCGACTACCGCAACGAAAACGACCTGTACCAAGCCGCCAGCGAAGTGGCCTGGGAAATTTGGTTCACGCCCAAGCAGACGTTCAAGATCGACATCACGGCGCAGCACAGCCCGCTGACCAGCCTGAACTTTGCCGCCCTCAAAATCAAAGACGCGGTGGCCGACCGCTTTCGCGCCAAGCGCGGCGAGCGCCCGAACGTGGACACCACCTGGCCCGATGTGCGCATTTATGCCCACGTCACACCCGAAACCCTCACGCTCTACATCGACACCTCGGGCGAACCGCTGTTCAAGCGCGGCTGGCGCACCGACAAGGGCGACGCGCCCCTGAAGGAAACCTTGGCGGCCGCCATGATCGCGGCCAGCGGCTGGGATGCGACAGTGCCTTTGTACGACCCCTGCTGCGGCAGCGGCACCATCCCGATTGAGGCGGCGCAAATCGCCTGTGGCATCGCCCCTGGCTTGCAACGCCGCTTTGGCTTTGAAAAGCTGTTGCCTTTCCAAAACCATGTCTGGCAAGGCTTGATCGAAGAAGCCCGCGACCACGAGCACGAACCCACCGCGCCCATTTTTGGCAGCGATGTGGCTTTCCGAATGGTCGACTTTGCCGAGCGCAACGCCGAACGCGCAGGCGTGTCGGGCGTGATCGAGTTCCGAGGCGGCGATGCCCTGCAACGCATGCCGCCCAGCGAGACCCCCGGCGTCATGCTGCTCAACCCGCCCTATGGCGAGCGCATTGCCGCTGCCGGTGTCGCCGGTCGTGGGCGTGACAGCTTCCAGCCCGGTGCCTTGGCCGATGCGCGTTCAAGTACCCGCGCAGCCGACCAAAGCCACCACCGCGAAACCGCGCAAACCAATGATGGCGACGACAGCGTCGACTTCTTTGCCCAACTGGCCAGCCACTGGAAGAAAAACTACAGCGGCTGGAGCGCTTGGATGCTCACACCCGACCTGAAGCTGCCCAGCAAAATGCGCCTGAAAGAATCGCGCCGCGTGCCCATGTGGAACGGCCCCATCGAATGCCGCCTGTTCCGCTTTGACATGATCAAAGGCAGCTTGAAGCGCACGCCAAGCGACAGCAGCAACAACCCAACAGTCACCTCAGGCCCCGACACATCGGGAACGTCTGCACCATGAGTTGGGAGCGGGGCGTTGAGGTGAACCTTGAGGTGGGCGCAATTCTGAGTGAAGGTCCGGGCGCAGATGGGGTTCAAACCCCGGCACGCCGCGTGCTGGACACCAACATCGTGCTCGACCTGTGGGTGTTTGACGAACCCAAGGCCGAAGCGCTGCGCGTGAGCGTCGAGACAGGCCGCACACACTGGCTGGCCACCGCCGCCATGCGCGAGGAACTGGCCCGCGTGCTGGCCTACCCGCAAATCGTGAAACGCCTCACGCACCGCGAAATACCCGCTGACACTGTGCTCGGCCATTTTGACCGCTGGGCGCAGCTGCACCCCGATGCGCCCAAAGCCGAGTACGTCTGCAAAGACCCCGACGACCAAAAGTTCATCGACCTGGCCGTGACCCACACCGCCGCCTTGCACAGCAAAGACGCACAAGTGCTCTGCATGAAAAACCGCCTGGCACGCTGCGGTGTGGCGTTGAATCCCGTCACGCCCTGACCCCATGGCAGGCCAACGCGCCTCCTACAATCGTGCCATTGAAAAAGGAACACCGCATGAACACGACCGCTGGCTTGGAAGCCGAAGACTTTGACACCTTGGACAACATCCTCGACGACCTGCGCGAGCGTTTTGAAGAAACACCGCAGTGGGAGTTTTGTGAGGGCTTCATGGCCGCCTTGGTCTGTAGCCGACGCGCCATTCCCGAAGACGAATGGCTGCCGATGCTGCTGGGCATTGACCCGGATGAAGCCGAAGGCGGCAGTTTTGCAGACGACGCCCAGCGCCAGCAGTTCATGGCTTTGTGGCAGCGCCGTTTTGACGAGATCAAGCTGGCGCTCGACACCCCGGTCGAAGCGCTGGACGACGACAAGGCCTATGCCCCGGAAGTGATGGATGTGCGCGGCGCGATCGCTTCGCTGCCCCCCGAAGAGCGCGAAGAAATCGAAGACAGCGAGATCCCCTCGTTTGCCCAGGTGTGGGCGCTGGGCTTCATGTTCGCGGTCGAAAACTGGGCCGACGAATGGGCCACCCCCAAAGACAAAGACGCCGCCAAGTGGCACGACTTGTCGCTCGAAGCCATCGTGGCACTGACCGAAGACGACACCGATGTGCCCACCTTATCGGCCCTGTCAGAAGACGGCCCGCCCAGCGTGAGCGAAGAGCGCCTGAACGCCTACGGCGAAGCGCTGTGGGCGGTGTACGACCTGCGCGAAATCTGGCGCAACATCGGCCCGCGTGTGGCGCAGGTCATCAAAGCCGCCACGCCCGGCCGCAACGATGCGTGCTCGTGCGGCAGCGGCAAAAAATACAAGAAATGCTGCGGGGCTTGAGTCAGAAGCAACGCTAGATCCCGGATCAAGTCCGGGATGACAGAATCTTAGTCGAGGTGACAGAAGCTTAGTCGAGGTGACAGATGCTTAGTCGGGGTGACAAATGACAGATGTCATACCCGCGAAGGCGGGTATCCATGACCGACGAAGGCATGGACCCCCGATCAAGTCCGAGATGACGAATGAGCTCAAACCATCCACTGCGCCAGCGCTTCGCTGGTCGCTTCGGGCAACTCTTCGGGGATGAAGTGGCCCGAAGGCATGACCTGGCCACTGACACGTCCAGCACATTGCGCTTGCCACAGCTCGACCGGCTTAAACATGCGGTTGACCACGCCCCGATCACCCCACAAGACCAAGGTGTCGCAAGCGATTTTGTCGCCATGCTCGCGGCCCTCGCGGTCATGCTGCAAGTCGATGCCTGCGCTGGCACGGTAGTCTTCGGCGGCGCTGTGGATGGCGGCTGACCAGCCTAGGTCATTGCGTGTCGGGTTGCAAAAAGCGCGCTCGTATTCACCCAAGGCTTCAGGCTCGATATAGCCCAGCCCTTGACTGCCCCAGCCGCCCAGCTTGGCGTGCAAATAAGCCTTGGGGTTGCCGCCAATCATGACCTCGGGCAAGGGCGCGGGCTGCGTCAGATGAAACCAGTGGTAGTAGGCCTGCGCAAAAGCAAAGTAAGGGTCGGCCACCGGGCCTGCGACTTCAGGGGTTTTTCCCCAATGGCCGCTGTACATGTCCAGCGTGGGGGCAATGTCGATGATGCAGAGCTTCTTCACCCTGGCGGCATGGTCCAGCGCCAAACGGTGCGCCACGCGTCCGCCCCGGTCGTGACCGCACAGGAAGAAATCGCCCACACCCAAAGCGTCGAGCAGGCTCACCACCTCTTGCGCCATGGCACGTTTGCTGTAGTGCAGGTGCAGCGCATCCCCCACGGCATGCGACGAATCGCCATAACCGCGCAGGTCAGGCATCACCAGTCGATAGCGACCGCGCAAATGCTGCGCAACGCGATGCCACATGACATGGGTTTGCGGAAAGCCATGCAGCAAAACCAGCACGGGCAAGTGCGCTTGCCCCGCCCAGTCGGCCGTGCGCCGAAAGCAGACGGGCAAACCCGCCACCGTGAGCGTTTGCCGCTCGAAGCCGTCAAACCAGGTCATCAGTCGACCTTGGCACCCGAGGCTTTAACCACTTCGGCCCATTTCTTGTGCTCGGCGTCAATCAGCGCCGCAAACTGCGCGGGCGTGTTGCCGCTGGGGATCGCGCCCAGGGTGGTCAGGCGCTCTTTCATGGCGGGACTGGCCAATGACTTGGCGACTTCTTGCTGGATGCGGCTGACCACATCAGCCGGGGTGCCAGCGGGTGCCAGCAAACCAAACCAGCTGCTGGCTTCGAAGCCTTTGAGCCCTGCCGCCTCTTCGACCGTGGGCAAGTCGGGCATGGCCGCTGAACGTTGGCCACTGGTCACGGCCAGCGCTTTGATTTTGCCCGCCTTGATGAGTGCCATGGCCGAGGGCAAATTGTCGAACATGACGTCCATGCTGCCGCCCGCCAAATCAAGCAAGGCCGGGCCGGAGCCCCGGTAAGGGATGTGCGCCATGAAGGTGCCTGTTTGCGACTTGAACAGCTCACCCGCCAAATGGATGGAGGTGCCGTTGCCGCTGGAGGCCATGTTCAGTTTGCCGGGGTTGGCAAGGGCGTACTTGATGAAATCGTTGACGCTGTTGATCTTGTTGGCCGCTGCCTTATCGGCGTTGACCACCATGACATTGGGCACGCCAGCAACCAAGGTGATGGGCGCGAAGTCTTTGATGGGGTCATACGGCAGCTTGCTGTACAGGGCGCGGTTGATGCCGTGCGTGCCCACGGTGCCCATGAGCAGGGTGTAGCCGTCGCCAGCCGATTTGGCCACTTGATCAGCGCCCAGATTGCCACCGGCACCGCCTTTGTTCTCGATCACAAAGGACTGGCCAAAGGCTTTGCTCAGGTCGGGCGCGATGGCGCGGGCCAAGATGTCTGTGGTGCCGCCGGGTGCGAAGGGCACAACGATCTTGACGGGCTTGTTGGGCCAGGCGGTTTGCGCCCAAGCCATCGAAGTGGTTGACAACAACACCGCAGCGGCCATGCCCAAGACTGGGCGGCGGGTGAGAGAACTTGAAAGCTTGCGTGAAAAATGAACCATGTTTGTCTCCTGGCAATGTGTGCAAAACATGATGCCACTCACCCACGGATACGCTGTCGCACAGGCGAAGAAAAGAGCCTGTTTTAAGGGTTTGTCCCGGTCAAAAGGGCCTGCAAGGCGGGCTTTTGCACTTTGCCCAAGGCGCTTTTTGGCACGCTGTCCATGAAGACCACTCGCCGTGGCAACTTGAAGCGGGCGATGCGGCTTTGCAGGTGCAACAGCACCGCTTCGGGCGTGAGCCCTTGCCCCAAAGCATCGGCGCTGCGCACCAACACAGCCACCGGCACCTCGCCCCAACGGACATCGGCCAGGCCAACCACGGCGCATTCGGCGACGCCCGGCAGGGTCACGAGCTGATTTTCAATTTCTGCCGGGTAAATGTTTTCGCCGCCCGAAATCACCATGTCTTTGCTGCGGCCCACGATGGTGATGCAGCCGTCTGGCGCACGCTGACCGAGGTCGCCGGAGTGGAACCAGCCGTCTTGCAGACCCACGCCGCTTTGCCCGTTCGGATGCCAGTACCCGCGCATGAGATTGGGCGCGCGGACGCAGACTTCACCCGTCTCACCGGAGCCGACTTCTTGCCCCCGTGTGTCGATCAGTTTGACCTGCGCCTCGGGCTGCGGCCAACCCGAAGCACCCACGCGGGCCACAGCGTCTGGCAGTCGCAGCACGATGGACACAGGGCCCGTCTCGGTGGTGCCATAGACCTGCCCCACCGGCACACCGCGTGCGTGCAGTGTTTCGAGGTAGGCCACAGGCACAGTGGACGAACCGGTCATGATGCCGCGCAAACAGGTCAGCGATGTGCTGGCCCAGCGCGGGTGGTCAAACAGCGCACGCATGGTGGCGGGCACCAACAGCGACAACGTGGGTTGGCTGATGGCCATTTCATCCAACCAGGCCGAGGGGTCAAAGCGCGCGTGCAGCACCACCTCCACGCCCGACAGCAGCGCGGGCAAGGTCTGGATGCACAGCCCCCCCACATGGAACATGGGCAGCGTGGACAGCAACTTGTCGCCGGGCACATTGGGGTTCGCCCCCGTACGGCGAAAGTCATGCGCCCATGCACTGGCACGGGCATTGGCCATCAGGGCGGCTTGCGTGTGCACCGCCCCTTTGGGTTCGCCCGTGGTACCCGAGGTGTAGACCAAGAGCAAGGGCATGTCGCTGTGCACTTCGGACAGTGGCAGTGCGCGTGGCGATGCGGTGGCGATCAGCGTGTCATGTTGGGTGTGCTGTAGCCCAGGGGCATGCAGGGCCTGGGCCGTGTCGGCATGGTGGGTGTCGTGCACCAACAGGCGCGGCTGGGCGTCCTGCATGACTTGCTGCAACTCGGGCACCGCCAGGCGAAAGTTCAGCGGCAAAAAAATCGCCCCCAGTCGGGCACAGGCCACCAACGTGACCAGTTGCAACTCGTGGTTAAAGCCCAACCAGGCCACCCGCTCACCGCTTTGCACGCCCCAGGTGGATTGCAAGTGCGCGGTGACGCGTTCGACACGCCGCCAGAACTTGGCGAAGTCATAGGCCAAAGTGCCGTCAGGCTTGCGCGCGTCACCCCGAAAAGTCATGGCCGCCTGTGCGCCGTGCGTTTGCGCCAGTTGCGCAAATCGGGCCGCGATGGGGCTGGTCTCGTGGCCCGACATCATTCGTCTTTTTCGCCAGGCTCGTACAAGGCTTCGCGGCCGATGCGGTCCAGACACAGCTCGGCCGTCCAGGGCAGCATGAGCGAACCGCAGCGTGCATCGCGGTACAAGCGCTCCAGAGGCAGGCTTTTGAGCATGGACTGACCGCCGCAAGTGCGGATCGCCAAACGGGCGATGTCTTGGGCGTTTTCCATGATGGTGTACTGCGCAGCGTAGGCCCTCAGTCGGGCGGATTTGCTGGGGTCGACCTTGGCATCTTCGATCGCGCGCAAAAAGAGGTTGCGGGTTTGTTCGAGCTTGATGAACATCTCGGCCAAAGCAATCTGCTTGGTGGCAAACTGGCGGCGCTTGACGGGGCCCGTGCCCGGGATCTCGCCACGCAGGTAAGCCACCGTGAAGTCGTATGCCGCTTGTGCAATGCCCATGTAAGTGGGCGAAAGCGTCATGAACATGTGCGGCCAGCGGCTGGCGGCCTGGAAGTACAAGCCCTGCGGCATGAGCGCCGCGTCGTCGGGCACGAACACGTCTTTGAACAGCAGGTTGCGCGACACCGTGGCACGCATGCCCAGCGGATCCCAGTCGCCCTCCACCGTGAGGCCCGGCGCGGTGCGGGGCACGGCCAGATAGAGTGTGTCGCGACGCGAGAGGTCGGCGCCCTCTTTTTTCTCGGTGCACAGCACACCAAAAAAGTCAGCCGCATCAGACAGGGATGCGAAGATTTTTTTGCCATTGATCTTCCAGCCGCCCTCGACCTTGACGGCGATGGTGCCAAATGGCTGAGCACCCGCCGCTGCGGCACCGCCTTCTGAAAAGGGCTGGGCATAAATCGCACCGTCTTTCACCACGCGGGAAAAGTGCGTGGCCTGGTGCGTGCGGTGAATGGCGCGTTGCTCGGGTGTCATCTCCAGGTCTTCAGACAACAAGCCGCTCCAAAGCATGGTGCAGACATGCATGTTGAAGGTGAGCGCGGTGGCGCCACAGTAACGCCCAATTTCGGCCGACACCATGGCATAAGTGGCGTAGTCGGCACCGTGGCCACCATGCGCTTCGGGCACGCACAGCGCCAGCAAACCTGCATCGCGCATGTCATCGTAGTTGGCAAAGGGGAACTGAGCATCGCGGTCGAGCTGCGCGGCACGCGGGGCAAATTTGTCGCGGCCCAGCTGACGGGCCAAGGCCATCAGCTTTTGCTGTTTCGCGGTCAGGGGATAGTCGTCGCCACAGATCGGCATGGCGGTTGACGGGGTTTTGTCTTGCTCTGCACTCATGGTTTCACGTCCTTCAGAAATTGTTCCAGTTCGGCGTTAAACGCCTCGGGCTGCTCGCAGTGCAGCAAGTGCCCTGCGCCAGCCAGGCAGGCGTACCGCGCACCGGGGATCTTTTGCGCCATGCGTTCCATCACGGCGGGTGGGGCCGTGCGGTCGTGCGCTGCGGCCAGGCACAGCACGGGCACGGTGAGGGTGGGCAACGCAGCGCGTTGCTCAAACTGCACCAGCGCATGCAAAGCGGCGCGGTAGGTGGCAGGCGGCACGGCAGACATGCTTTGGTGCGCCGATTTCAGTTTGGCGGGAATCAAGTGGGCGGCATCGCCACCGGGTGCGGCCATGGTGGGGATCAGCATGTCTGCAATGTCGCCCATGGTTTTTCCGGCCTCCAAAGGGGCCAGGCGTTGCGCCAAAAACTGTTTTTGAAAATCACCGTCGCTGTGGCCAAACGCCGGGCTGCTGGCCGCCAGCATCAAGCCACTGATCCGCTCGGGTGCTTGCGTCCAAGCTTGCAGGGCCACCATGGCCCCCATGCTGTGGCCCACCAACACAGCTTGGTCGATGTGCGCTGCGTCCAGCATTTGCCACAGGGCTTGCGCCAAGTGCGCAAAGTCATATGGGCTGACCATGGCGCTGTCGCCATAACCGGGCATGTCCCAGGCCAAGCTGCGCCAACCCAATGCGGCCACATGCGCTTGCTGCGCTGCCCAGCCGTGTCGGCCACCACCCACGCCATGCAAGAACACCACGGCGGGCTGGGTGGGCAAGCCCAGGTCGGTGAATGCAGGCGCGTTCATGCCAGTGCCGCGCTCACGACTTGGCCCGCATCGACCACCACCGTGTCGTCGAGCCGGATGGTGCAGCCGCGCATGGGCAAATCAAAGTGACCCAGCGTGTGGCGTCCCGCGACTTCGTTGGCCCCGGTCGAATACAAAAAGTTGCCCGCAAAAGCACGCAACTCAGTGCCATTGCAGTCGCGCTTGTCATAAAAAGCCATGGCATCCCAACGCGCAGCGGGGTTCAGGCCAAAGCCCACATGCGAGACCGCATAGGCGGCGCGGTGGCCCTCTGCGTCCTCCCAAGCTTTCCAATAGCCGCGCATCATGTCCACATCCACCCCTTCGCCCTCGATCTGAATCACGCTGTCGTTTTCGATCGTCAGGCGGATCGTGTCGCGCAAATAGCTTTTGAAGGTCAGGTTCACATCGCCGGGGGCCATGACCAAGGTGCCATTGACACTGCCCGCCGCCGGAAAGGCCAGCGCCAGGCCCGCAGGCCAGTGCGAGACCATGCCCGGCTTGGGGCAAAAGCCCCACACGCCGCCGACCACGGCTTTGTTCAAACTGACGCGCAAATCGGTTCCGGCTTTGGAGGTGACGTGCATTTGCTGTGCGCTGCGCAGCTTCTTCATGGCCGAACGCACAACGCCTTCCAGCGCCGGGTCGGGCACGGTGCGCTCCAATATTTCAGGGTGCTCGTTGGACACCATCAGCAAGCGAGGCATGTGCCCATCAACGCCTTTCATGATGGTCGGTAACTCGGGCGCATGCAGCAGGCCCTCCACTGTGCAATCAACCACCATATCGGCACGGGCCAGCGCGGCCACCACCGGGCTGAGCTGCGCAATGGCGTCGCTGGCCCCGGTGGAGCGGACGGGCGCAGGCGCGGTCAGCGCGGGCGTGGTGAGCGTGACTTCAAACACTTTGGCGCCCATGCCCTCCAAGGCCAGACGGGCAAGGTCGACGTTCACGCGCCGCGACTGCGTTTCGGCCAAAATGGCCACCACTTCGCCGGGCTGCACTTTGCACAAGGTGAAGGTGCGGACAAACGCCGCCAACCATTTGTGTTCGATCTTTTCCACCAACATGCAGGCCTCCTGAACAGACGGGTGAGGTGCACGACGCACCCGACCTCTTGCCAAACAGTTTATATGAATATTCATGTAAATTCATCCATAATGACCCTATGCGCCCCAATCCACCGCCGTCCATTCAGCCGCTGAGTCCTGACTTTGAAACGCCTCATTTCAGGCAAGCCCTGTCGCGCTTTGCCACTGGCGTGACCGTCATCACCACGTTTGCGCCCGACGCACAAAAAGGCGACTCGGCCAGCAGCAGCTTTGTGGGCATCACGGCCAGCTCGTTCAATTCGGTGTCGCTCACACCGCCGCTCGTGCTGTGGAGCCTGGGCCACCGGGCCAGCAGCCTGCCGCTGTTTCAGGCGGGCACGCACTATGTGGTGAATGTGCTGGCCGCAGACCAGCTCGATTTGTGCAATCGCTTTGCCTATGGCAAAGGCGACCGGTTTGCCGACACCGCTTACACCTTGGGGCAAGCCGGGCTGCCCATTTTGAAAGGCGCTCTGGCCTGGTTTGAATGCCACAACCGCAGCCGCCACGAAGAAGGCGACCATGTGATTTTTGTGGGCGAAGTGGAGCGCTGCGGCTTCATCGATGGCTCGGCCCCACTCGTTTACCAGGGCGGTCAGTTCAGCACCACCACACCTCTGCCCCACCCTCTGCCATGACCCACTCGGCAGGCTTTGTAGACGACTACCTGGCCTATTTGTTGGCACGCGCCAGCCATTTGATTTCGAGCGAATTCCATGCCGTGGTCGAGGCCAGTGGCCTGAGCCTGATGGAATGGCGCGTGATGGCCAGCCTGTCGGGCAAAGACAGTTTGAGTGTGGGCGAGTTGGCCGACATCGTTTTGGCCAAGCAACCGACCGTGACCAAATTGGTCGGGCGCATGGAAGAAGCCGGCTGGGTGCAACGCTGCGATGCACCGCACGACAAACGCCAATCCTTGGTGAGCCTGACGCCTGCGGGGCGGCGCAAAGTCAAACCCTTGCTGGCCCAGGCGCAGGCGCACGAAGCGCAGGTCACGGCCGACATCGGTGCGCCCGAAGTCGATCAGCTCAAGCGCATACTTGAAAGAATGATTGCGCTGAGGGGATAACAAAGAATCACGCTGATTAGCAGATCGGCGGCTTTAGCCCCAACACGGGCCACAGCAAAAGCGCTATTCCGGCACCACCGCCGTGACCTCGATCTCGACCAAGGCGCGGTCTTCGACCAGATCGGCCACCTGCACCAACGTCATGGCCGGGTAGTTTTTGCCAATGACTTCCTGATAGACCTTGCCCAGCTCGCGGCCGCGTGCGAGGTATTCTTTTTTGTCTTTGACGTACCAAGTCATGCGGGCCATGTGCTGGGGGCCAGCGCCAGCACAGGCCAGTGTGTCGACGATGTTTTGCAAGGCCTGGCGGCATTGCGCCACAAAGTCGTCGGTCTCGAACTGGGCTTGCCCGTTCCAGCCGATCATGCCCGCCACAAACACCATGCGGCCACGCGCTTCGATGCCGTTGGCGTAGCCTTTGGCGGGAGCCCATCCTTCGGGTTGCAAAACATTGAACATGTGTTTTCCTTGGGTTCAGTGGGGGCTGTGCGAAAGGCCTGCCCCGCAAAATCAGTGGCTTGAGATTTGTCGCAACTTGAAGCGTTGCAGCTTGCCGGTTTCGGTGCGGGGCAGGGCCTCCAAAAAGACCACCTTGCGCGGGTACTTGAAGGGGGCAATGCTTTGCTTGACGTGTTCCTGCAAGGCTTTTTCCATCGCGGCATCGCCTATGTGGCCGGGTTTGAGCACCACGCAGGCTTGCACGATCTGGCCTCGGTCTTCGTCGGGCATGCCCACCACACCGCACTCGGCCACGGCAGGGTGTTGCAGCAAAGCGCCTTCTACCTCGGGGCCGGCGATGTTGTAGCCGGCCGAGATGATCATGTCGTCGTTGCGGGCTTGGTAGCTGAAGTAGCCGTCGGCATCCATGACGAAGGTGTCGCCGGGCAGGTTCCAGCCGTCTTTCACATAGTCTTGCTGGCGCGGGTCGGCCAGGTATTTGCAGCCGGTGGGGCCACGCACGGCCAGGCGCCCCACGGTGCCCGGTGGCACAGGCTGCATGTCGTCGTCCACGATTTGCGCCTCGTAACCGGGCACCACCTGGCCAATGCTGCCGGCACGCACCTGTTGGCCTGCGCTGGAGATGTAGATGTGGATCACCTCGGTGCCGCCAATGCCATCGGTCATCTCGATGCCTGTGGCCTGCTTCCACAGCTGGCGGGTGGCGTCGGGCAAGGCTTCACCTGCCGAGACAGGGTGCTTCAAGCTGCTCAGGTCGTGCTGCGCGGCCAAAGGAGCCATCTGGCGGTACATGGTGGGCGCGGTGTAGCACTGCGTGGCGCGGTACTTGGCAATGGTTTGCAGCAAGCTGTCTGGTGTGTGTTTTTCCAGCAGCACGGTGCTGGCACCATGGCGCAGCGCAAACGCCAGCAAACCACCCAAACCAAAGGTGAAGGCGATGGGCGGTGTGCCGCAGACCACATCGGTGTCATTCATGTGCAAGATGTGGCGCGGGAACAGGTCGCACATGGCCAGCACATCGCGGTGGAAGTGCATGGTGCCCTTGGGCTTGCCCGTGGTGCCGCTGGTAAACGCAATCAGGCACACATCATCGCGGCTGGTAGGGTGGGCGGTGTACGCACCACTTTGCCGCGCCATGCGCTGCTCCAGGCCATCAGGGGCATCGCTGCGAAACTGCACCCTCCGCTGCAAGCTGGCTGAGTGGCTGGCGTGGCCGGGCGTCATGCACTGCTGCAGTTCGTCGGCCAGCAGGCTGTCACACAGCGCAGCGCTGACCTGGGCCTTGTCGATGATTTGCGCCAACTCGCCCGCCCGCAGCAGCGGCATGGTGGGCACTGCCACCAGGCCCGCCTTGAGCGCGCCCAGCAAGCAAGCCGCCATCATGGGGCTGTTGCCGCCGCGCAGCAAAATGCGGTTGCCGGGCACCAGGCCCATGTCTTGGGTCAGCACCTGGGCGATGCGATGGCTCTTGTCTTGCAACTGCGCATACGTCCAACTGAAGTCGCCACCGCCCTTGTTGAAGTCGCTCACCCCATGCAGCGCGATGCGATCGCCCCGGCCAGCTTGCACATGGCGATCCACCAGCTCCACCGCGCAGTTGATCTGGTCGGGGTAATCCAACTCGGGCCGGTCGGCGATGAACACAGGCCACTGGTCTTTGGGCGGCAGTCGGTCACGCGCAAAGGTGTCGGTGTGGCTGCTGGGCAGCAGTTCGTTCCAGTCCTTCATGTCCTTGTCTCCATTTTTTATTTCTGTTGTGCAGCCCTCGCTGCACCACGCTGTCGAGGGACCCCGGGGGCGGGGGCCGATTTCTGCGTACCCCCGCAGCATGAGCCCCCCGCCCCCGGGGTCCCTCGTCAGCTCACCAAGCCCCTTGGCCGCTCAACAGCTCAACAGCTCAACAAGCTTGCAACTCAGCCCTTCAACAAGTCCTTGCCGATGATCAGTTGCTGAACTTCTGTCGCACCTTCGTAAATGCGCAGCGCCCGGATTTCGCGGTACAGCGACTCCACCATCACGCCTTTTTTGACCCCCATGCCGCCGTGCATCTGCACCGCCATGTCGATGATTTGCTGCGCGTTTTCGGTGGCGCACAGCTTGGCCATGGCCGCCTCGCGCGTGATGCGAGCACCTTGGTCACGCATCCAAGCAGCGCGGTAGGTCAAGAGCGTGGCCGCGTCCAGCATGGTGGCCATCTGGGCGATCTTGGTCTGGGTGATCTGAAAATCTCCCAAGCTCTGGCCAAACATCTGGCGTGATCGCGCCCAAGCGATGGACTCGTGCAGCGCACGCCGCGCAAAGCCCAAAGCGGCTGCAGCCACCGAGGTGCGAAACACATCGAGCGTGGCCATGGCCACTTTGAAACCTTGGCCCGCTTCGCCAATGCGCTGGTTCGCAGCCACTTGGCAGTTGTCAAACTTGAGCGTGGCCAAGGGGTGTGGGGCCACCACATCGATGCGTTCTTCGATCGTGAGGCCTGGCGTGTCCGCATCGACAATGAAGGCGCTGATACCGCGTGCGCCGGGCGCTTCACCCGTGCGGGCGAACACCACATAAAAGTCGGCAATGCCACCGTTGCTGATCCAGGACTTGCGACCGTTGAGCACATAGCCATCTGCCGTGGCCGTGGCGCTGCATTGCATGGCGGCCACGTCGGAGCCCGCATCGGGCTCGCTCAGGGCAAAGGCCGACAGGGCTTGGCCGGATGCCACGCGCGGCAAATAACGCTGCTTTTGATCGGCTGTGCCCATGAGGCTGATGGCCCCTGTGCCCAAGCCTTGCATGGCAAAGGCAAAGTCCGACAGGCCGTTGTGAAAGGCCAGCGTTTCGCGCAGCAGGCACAACTGACGGGTGTCGATCACATCGGATGCGGCGCCATAGGCCACACCGGACACCGCATGTTTGAGCCAGCCGCCTGCGCCCAACAAGCGCACCAGCCGAATGCATTCGGCGTCCACCGCATCGCGGCTTTCGTCGTGGTGCGCATGGGCCAAGTGCGCGTTGCACCAAGCGTCCAGCCGCACTTTGAAGTCGCGGTGACTGTCGTCAAAAAAGGGCCAGTCAAGTTCAGCCGGGTGACTGGTTGCACGGTCGGTCATGGTTCAGTCCCCTTCAAACACGGGCGTTTGCTTGGCCACAAAGGCGTGGTAAGCCCTGTGGAAATCGTTGGTGGCCATGCAGATGGCCTGGGCTTGGGCTTCGGCCTCAATGGCTTCGTCCACCCCCATGTTCCATTCTTGTTGCAACATTTTCTTGGTGATGCCATTGGCAAAGGTGGGGCCTGACACCAGCTGTGCGGCCATGGTCTGCGCTTGGCCCAACACCTCGTCGGTGGTGCACACACGGTTGTAAAAACCCCAGCGCTCGGCCTCCAATGCGCCCAAGCCGCGACCGGTGAACAGCAGTTCACTGGCGCGTCCTTGCCCAATGATGCGCGGCAAGAGCGCGCAAGCGCCCATGTCGCAGCCCGCCAAGCCCACCTTGTTGAACAAGAAATAGGTTTTGCTGCGCTCAGTGCCGTAACGCAGATCCGAGGCCATCACCAAAATGGCGCCTGCGCCGGCGCACACGCCATCGATGGCGGCAATGATGGGCTGCGGACAAGCGCGCATGGCTTTGACCAAATCGCCCGTCATGCGGGTAAAGGCCAGCAGTCCAGGCATGTCCAGCTTGGTCAGCGGGCCAATGATTTCGTGCACATCGCCACCTGAGCAAAAGTTGCCGCCCGCTCCGGTGATCACCACGGCGTGGATGTCGGGTGCATAGGCCAAGGCTCGGAAGAAATCGCGCAACTCGGCATACGAATCAAACGACAAAGGGTTCTTGCGCTCCGGGCGGTTCAGGCTGATGGTGGCCACACCGTCTTTGACAGACAGCAAAAAATGTTCAGGCACATAGCCCGCCATGGGCTGGTTGTGGCGCGGCAATTGATGCGACTGGCCTGGCAGGTAACGTGGGCTCATGTGCTCTCCTGAGTGAGGACGGTGTGGTGGCTTTTGGCCTGCGGCTTGATGGGGCCTGTCTTGAGTGTCCCCAGCAGTTGGTGCAGTTGTTCTTGTTCAGACGCTGACAGCGGCGACATCAGTTCGACAACCCAGTTTTCATGGGCGATCGCCATCGCGGCGAAAACGTCTCGGCCAGCGGGTCTCAGGTGCACGGCGTAAGCACGCCGATCACCCGGCTGGGCTTGGCGTTGCACCAGTTGTTCTTTTTCGAGCTGGTCCACGATGCTGGTCACGTTACCGCCGGTGACCATCATGCGGCGCGACAACTCGCTCATCGACAAGCCTTGTGGCTCGCGCTCGAGCTGCGCCATCAGGTCAAAGCGCGGCAAGGTGATGCCAAACTGCTCACGCAAGCGTTGCCGGATGGTGTCTTCCATGCGGGTGGTGGCCGACAAGAGGCGCAGCCACAGGCGCAGCGAGGCATGGTGGTCGGCGTGGGCTCGCACTTCCATGTCGGTGTGGGGGTGGGCACTCATCCCGCCATCTCCCCGCCATCGATGGCAATGGCTTGGCCGTTGATGGCATCACTGCCTTGTGCACACAACCACAGCACGCTTTGCGCCACTTCGTGTGCCTGCACCAGCCGCTGCTGTGGGTTGCTGGACGCCAAGGTCTGCCGTGCTTGCGACTCGCTTTTGCCGGTTTTGTGGACAATGTTTTGCACCGCTTCGCGCACGATGTCGGTCTCCGTGTAGCCGGGGCAAATCGCATTCACCGTCACGCCTTTGCGGGCCAACTCCAAGGCCAAGGCCTTGGTCAAGCCGACCACGCCATGCTTGGCCGCCACATAGGCGCTCACATAGGCATAGCCTTTGAGTCCCGCTGTGCTGGCGATGTTGACGATGCGACCCGGCGTTCCGGTCTGTGCCGCTTCGAGCATGCCTGGCAAAACGGCCTGGATGCAGTGGTAGCTGCCGGTCAGGTTGACGTTCAGCATGTGTTGCCACAGCGCGGCATCGGTTTTGCCAAAGGGCTGGCTCAGCGCTTGCCCTGCGTTGTTGACCAAGACATTAACCGGGCCAAAATGGACCTGCGCCTGCTGCACTGCGACTTGCACGGACTTTTCGTCTGTGACATCCATGGGCGCGATCAGGACGGCCAGCTCAGGCACTTGCGCACGCAAGACCTCGGCTTGCGATTGCAATTTGTCTTGTGATCGGCCACACAGGGTCAATCGGCAACCCGCACGCGCCAGTGCCATGGCGATGGCAGCACCGATGCCAGCGCCTGCACCCGTGATCAGGGCATGGCGGTTTTGCATCTCAGTCTCCTTTGCTGGCTGTTTGTTGTGCGCGTTCGCGGGCAAAGCCTGCTTCGAGTTGCGGCTTGCCCGAGACATAAGCGCGCGGCCAAGCGATGTCTTTGAATCCGATGCGCGCCGCTTCGGTCAGTGTCCATGCCGGATTGGCCAAGTGCGGCCGGGCCACCGCACACAGGTCGGCGCGGCCTGCCGCCAAGATGCTGTTGACGTGGTCCGCCTCCGATATCGCGCCCACGGCGATGGTGGCAATGCCCGCTTCTTGCCGGATGCGATCTGCAAACGGGGTCTGGTACATGCGCCCGTAGGTCGGCTTTTGCTGTGCACTGACTTGCCCTGACGAGCAATCGATCATGTCGGTCCCAGCGGCTTTGAAGGCGCGCGCCACCTCGACCGCGTCCGCTGGTGTGATGCCACCTTCGACCCAGTCATGGGCTGAGATGCGCACCGACATGGGCAAATGCGCTGGCCATGCGGCACGCACGGCCTCAAATACCTCAAGTGGATAGCGCAGTCGCTTGTCCAGTGAGCCGCCATATTCATCCGCGCGGTGGTTGGTGAGCGGGCTGATGAAACTGGACAGCAAATAACCATGCGCACAGTGCAGCTCAAGCCAATCAAAGCCCGCCTGCGCAGCGCGCTGCGTGCTGGCCACAAAGTCTGCTTTGACCCGGTCCATGTCGGCTCGGTCCATAGCGCGGGGCAGTGCACCGTGGTGCAAATACGCGATCGCTGATGCGGCCATCAGTGGCCAGTTGCCTTCAGGGTCATCAGCGGGGACAGACTGGTCCATGCCTGCACCTTGCCAGGGCCGGCAGCTTGAGCCTTTGGGACCGGCGTGGCCCAGTTGCAAGCCGATTTTGGCGTCTGTTTTTTCGTGCACCCAGTCGGTGATGCGTTTGAAATCGGCGGTTTGCGCCGCATTCCAGAGGCCAGGACAGCCATTTGTGATGCGCGCATCTGCGCTGGGCGCGGTCATCTCCACCATCACAAGCCCAGCACCTCCCATGGCCCGTGCACCCAAGTGCACCAAATGGTCGTCACCCACCCGCCCATCGTGCGCCATGTATTGCGCCATGGGCGACACCACCACACGGTTCTTCAGTGTGACTGAGCGCTGTGTATAGGGCGTGAACATCGGGGGTCGCACACCCGGCGTCTCTGTGCGTGCTGCAAACCAGGCTTCATAGCCTTCGAGCCAGGCCTTGTCGCGCAATCGCAAATTCTCGTGGCTGATGCGCTGGCTCCGGGTCAGCATGGAATACATGAACTGCTCGGGCTCAAGTTGATCGCAGTAGCGCTCACCACACACCTCAAACCATTCCATTGCATTCCAGGCTGCATTTTGGAGTCGGATCACATCGATCTCGCGCACGGCCTGATAATGCTTTAGCACTTCAGGGATACGGTCTACTGTGTCGCCCATGGTTTTGAACTGGCGCACCAACTCAATGGCGTCCTCCAACGCAAGCTTGGTGCCCGATCCAATCGCAAAGTGCGCCGTGTGTACCGCATCGCCCATCAACACCACATGACTGTTGCCATTGAAGTGCGACCAGTTGGCACACTTCACGCGTTGAAAATTCAGCCATGCTGAGCCCCGCAGGTGACGCGCATTGGTCATCAGCTTTCCGCCTTGCAGATTTTTGGCAAAAAGCTTTTCACAAAAGTCGATCGACGCGTCTTGATCGGCCTTGTCCAAACCATGCGCCAACCAAACATGCTCAGGACACTCCACGATGAAGGTCGAAGTCTGGTTGTCGAATTTGTAGACATGCGCCTGAAACCACCCATGTTCGGTCTTCTCGAACAAAAAGGTGAAGGCGTCGTACTGGCGATTGGTTCCAAGCCAGATAAAGCGGTTGGGCCTTGTCACGATGTCAGGCTGAAAGACTGCGGGCAATCGGCTACGAACACGCGAATTAATGCCGTCGCTGGCAATGACCAAATCGGCATCCGGAAAATCCAAGTCAGACTGCACATCCTGCTCGAACAGCAGATTGACCCCTAGCTGTTCACATCGCGCCTGCAGGATATTGAGCAGCTTCTTGCGTCCTATGCCCACAAAACCGTGACCGCCGGATCTGATCACCTTATCCTTGAAATGGAGCTCGATGTCGTCCCAATGGTTAAATGCCTGCTGCACCTCATTGGCCGTCTCTACGTCCCACTCCCGCATGTTCACCAGCGTTTGGTCTGAAAACACCACACCCCATCCAAAGGTGTCATAGGGCTTGTTGCGCTCAACCACCGTGATGTCGTGGTGGGGCCCCAGTTTCTTCATCAACAAGGCAAAGTACAAACCCGAGGGCCCACCCCCAATAGAAACAATTTTCATGTCTACACTCCCTGCTGTGAGAGCACAGCCTACTGGTTGACGTCAATATATTTGAAGCCTCAAGTATTTAAGCAAAATAAGATCACCGCAAGCCGGTGATAACCCTTGCTCGATAGAAACAGAATGGTGGAGGGTGCAGATGGGTGCAGATGAAAGTGCTTTGCAAAAAGCAAAACGCCCCACCGAACGGTGAGGCGTTTTGGGCTGTTAGAAGCCTGACGATGACCTACTTTCACACGGGAATCCGCACTATCATCGGCGCTAAGTCGTTTCACGGTCCTGTTCGAGATGGGAAGGAGTGGTACCAACTTGCTATGGTCATCAGGCATAACTTGGTGTCATCTTGATCAAATCAAGACAACGAATTCATAGAGTTTCGAATCAGATTTCGGCTTTTCAGCCAGCCTTTCGGCCTTTTTTTGAATGCGTCAACTTGGCATAACTTCCTTGACCAATGCACATCTTGCGACGTGTGATCAAAGTTATAGGGTCAAGCCTCACGAGCAATTAGTATCAGTTAGCTTAACGCATTACTGCGCTTCCACACCTGACCTATCAACGTCCTGGTCTTGAACGACTCTTTAGGGGGCTCAAGGCCCCG
>Ga0208916_10000217_pt1 | contig 29325 bp, 21 predicted proteins | sample DEB19_08_DNA_5_FD_184523 | JGI IMG/M metagenome (GOLD analysis project Ga0208916, IMG submission 184523) | Aqueous microbial communities from the Delaware River and Bay under freshwater to marine salinity gradient to study organic matter... | ecosystem: Environmental > Aquatic > Marine >... | reverse complement strand
AACGTGTGTATTGGATGGAACAACAACGCCAATGTCATGGGGTTTAGGTTTTCATCCTGTAGCAGGGCATCCAGTTCCGAATGGTTTTCTATGATGCTGGGGGAGGTTACCACCATCATCTTTGAAATCGAAGTATGCATCACCCACGCGCCAATGCCTCGGACGTAGTAAAGCATTCCGCGTTCACCACCGGGTAGATGTAGCGGCAACGAGTGTGTGCCAAATGCTTGACCGTCGCGCGATTGAATCAATTGATCCTGTCGCCGCAAGAGTGCGTAAAGAGATTCGTTGTACGGTGTGGTCAATAGACCGTGCACTTCATGCGGTTCCGCACCGTTTTGTAATATGTGCAAAAACAAAGCTTTGATAAACTCTGCTGGTGACATGGTTGTTTCGATCATGATGGTCTTTCCTTAAAGGACATAAACCCACGCTAAACTAGCGTGGTGGGAGGGAGGGTTATTTTCTAGAACGGATCAACTGTTCAAGGGCTGCGATGTCTTTATCGTCACGTGCTATCTTTTCACGTTTTCGATCCGGATGATTACGCATGCGTCGTTTCATTTCCAAAATAACTTCTGGAGAACTAACGCGCATACCGTGAATAAACTCGGTAGGCTGTTTCACCTGCTCGGCATCCGAGTGCACATCAATGTTCAATTCCTTGAATGTAATGATGTTCACTTTAAACGATTCGTCATAGTGACTAACATGTCCCAGCTTTATTAGACGGGCATATGTCTCGGGTGTAACAGATACATCGATGTCATCAAAGCTGTCGCGAATGCCGTAGATCGCCAATGCAGCACCAGTGCCAATGACATAGTTCAATGACATCGTACCAGGACATAGACGCACCAGCGCTTCCATGCGGTTCAACGCATCTCGTATTAATTTGTTCATAAGTGCTCCTAAATACTAACGGTTTGATTATTCGGTGGTGTTTCGTATATAGCTTACCAGTAGACTGGATAGCCGGCGCCAGTAGTCTGCGCTGACGCGTTGGATGTGGTCATGGTCCCGTGTATCGCCCTCGACGTCAGGTGTGTCTTGAACGATAAAGTAAGTAGGACCGCTACCATCCCCTGGTACACCAACAGTTACAACAATGACCTGTGAATCGATCTGTTGCGTTCGTGGGCACTTGGTTGTTATCGCCCGTACTTCATTGGGTGGAATCGATTGGACGCACGAAAGAAACTCGTGTTTTAAAATCGTGTGTTGCTTGAATATCTTTGGGTTGCTAAAGATAAACGGTGCATTCTCTTTTAGCCGCGAGAGCCAAGTGTTGTAGGTGACATTTCTTTGTAAATCCATAAGGACTCCGTGGAGATAAAGTAATGCATACCGCCAGCTACACTATTGGCGGTATGCGGTGAAGTTTATACGTCTTCAACAATCTGATTTGATAGTTTGCTGATTAACGCTAGACGCTGCGCAGCAATCGTAAACTGTCGCATGCGAGTCATTGCGGTTTTTGGTTGCATTGCTTAACATTGCACGGTAGCAAAAAGCATTTAAAACGCGGGTTGGTGACATGGTATTGTTCCCATGCAATGAATGCTTGTAATTATCCTAAGGGTTGATATTACTACTCAATTTAGTAATATATACCTAAGATTTATTACAAGAATAGCGTACATCGCTAAATTGAGTATGATCATCACAAGCTTATACCGTTTATCAAAATGCATTGGCCAGTTTTTCTCAGAGAACCAATTACAAATGCAATAGAGTACAATTCCAACCACCGTAACCCACGGATGGATATCGGACGTGTTTGTAATGTGGGTATACTTTATCCAAATGCTCAACCCACCAATGTACAGTATGTAAATGAACAGATGAGTTGCAGCCGTATTCAGAATGTACATGGCTGGCGTAGTAGAGAAAAACGGGCGTTTACGAAAAGACATGATAACCCCTCAATAAAGAAAAAAGCCAGCCCATCTAGGGCTGGCTGCTATGTTGTCATCGACTACTGAAAAACAACGTGTTTATTATAAACGTGTGGTAGTGTAATGTTGCGATCGTCCATCACACAGATCTCAGCGGTGGGGAATATCCCATGCATGGATGCGTAATGTGAAATAAGCCACATCTGACTGCACTTCTTGGTTTCCACCAACGTACTTACAAAATGCATGATGTTAATGCGATGCTGCTCATCTAGATGGGGACCTAGTTCATCCATGTAAAGTGGATAATCATCGAACCCCATGTACAACATCACTACTAACTTAAAGGCAAAGTCAAACATCTCAACTTGCCCCGTGGAGGTTTCTGACACATCCGGTGAAGGGTCATCGCCAATTAACACTGGGAACTTATAATCGAGTTCACCTGAATCCATGCCACAAGGCTGCACCACCATGTCATAAGTCCACACTTGTGCAATGATATCGTTAAGCTGTTCTACGAAACATTGAATGAAGCCTTTTAACTGATCAGCAATTAATCCATCCACAGGGGACAGTTCATCGACTAAACGTTTAAAGGCGTCATGGTCCAGTATCGCCTCCCCACGAGATTTAGATAGGTCGGCAATAATGTCTTCTAGTGTAGTGGCAGTCGTTAGCGTTGATTCTTGTTGAGCCAGACTAGACTGATGGCTGTCAATGACATCCACGATACCGTCTCTGCGTAAAATGCGTGTCAGCAGGTCAACGTGTGCTTGCAAGTCAACAGCCAATGCCTGCGTGCGCTCACTGCTACCCAAGATAGTGGACACTTCACTGTAAAAGCGTTTGAGGGCTTGTAACTCAGCCGTCTGTTTAATCACCGCTGCCGTTGAGTGTTCAATCGTTACGGTCAGACGAGTAATGTGTTCAGCGTAATGTCCATCACCCGCAGCTTGCCCAGCCTTGGCAATAGCTTCGTCGTACAGTTCAATCTGTCGATCATATCCTTTTAGTAAAACGTGCATCGATACGTCTTCACGATACACATCGACTACCGACATTAAGTTTGCAGGAGCATCCATGATTCGATCGGCTTCTAAACAGTAATCCCACAGTACGTGCAGTGTAGGATTGGACTCGACCAAACGTTGGAACCGGCGATAGCCATCGGTAAACCGCTGTAACTCTTCGAAATACACTTCCATAGTAGCAATGCGATCGTCTAACTTCTTAAGGTTATCGGTAGCGATTGACATAGCCGCATGGATATCCCGTTCTTCATTTTCTTGCAGGCCAGGGGTCCAGATAAAACCACACTTAGGGCAATTCTCTTGACGGGCTTTTGCAATGTGTTCCAGGCGGTGCTCATAGCGTCCAATGTCCCGTTGAAGTTTCTCACGTGTCAGTCGAATTGCGTCGTATTGTCCTCGGACACGATCGCGTTGCTCGCGAGTGTATTTGCGATTGGCATTCGCCGGTAACGTAGCAAGGATTTCCACTAGGTCATTGTAGATAGCGCTGATCCGTGCGTCGACTAAATCTGGATCAGAGGACAATGTTGGGAATTGTCGAATGCCCTGCACTACTAACGCCCGTTCACTGTGTAAGGATTTGATCTTAGCGTGTAGCTCATCAATCCCTGAAGCATTCGTTGCTGCTAACGCTTCCACAATCTCCCGTACGGATTCGTATTCATTGTTATTGTGATCCAATACGGCTCGACTAGCGGCTAGCTCTTGTGCCTTAGCATCGATCAATAGTTGTACGTCAGCTAATGACTCTACAGTTGCTCCAGCAGGCAGTGCATCACTATGCATCACGGTACGCAACGCAGTTAGCGCACTTTGCTCAACCATGGATAACTTACGCGCAATTAACTCACGTACGTTGCCTTCAGTTTGCGAAATGGGTTCCTTAGATTCCATTAACAACGTAAGCTCGCGTTTCAACTGATTAACGCTGCTACGCATTTCTGCTAAGCGTTCTGGTGCTGGAAGCTTATCCGTCTCCACAGCGATGCGTCCAGTCAAATGCTTCACTACCCCTTGCTGGTCACGCGCACGTCCCTTGAGTGTACCCCACAGCTCCATGGCGTAGTCTAGATTGCACTCACTCATGGCAATCAATAACTCCCGACGTTTAATCGGAGGCATTGTGGAGAATTTAACCTTACCCGTTAATATATTGAAGGTGGCTTCGTCTAACGCAAAGTGTTGATAGACTAATTCTTTCTGTACAGCGCCCGTCCCACCTGGATTTTGCTCACCTAATCCTTCTACTACAAAAGAATGTTTACCAGATGCTAAATTAAACGTAGAGGACAACGTGTATAGTTTTCCACGATGGCTCAATGTTATGGTTTTAGATCCGCCTTTAACGTAATCACCTGAGAAAGCAGGCAACGGCGATAGTTCTTTCAGTATCGAGCTTTTCCCGCTCCCGTTCGTGCCGATGATTATTTGATGAATAGAGTCTGGCGTGATTTCAAATACTTTAATGTTGCGGAGTAGCAGACGTTTGTACCCTTCTAGCCGCATGGACAGAATTTGCATTAGTACTTTCCATCAGAGTGTCTATATGTCACCCATCTCGATAAAGATTTACGATACACCAGGAGTTCTGTATGGCCGATAGTCTGTTTAGGATCGTCTCGGTTGGATATGCTGCCGTAAACCGCAAGCTATCAGACCATGAAATCGAAGTTACTCCAGTAGAAGCCACTCCTTATTTAGATGGGGAGTTAACGGATGCTCCCACCTTTTTAGAACACGCCGGGGTGGATCGAGCCGGAAAGAAATACACCACCAAGCTAGAAATTGGAAATACCATTACGGCTGTCTGGCTGCAGTGGGGCAGTAACCGCATTACCCCACCGGATATTCGACGTGGCGAGCGTGTGCTCATCTGGCAATACGCAGATGCCGATCGTTACTACTGGACTGCACTAGGCATGGATGACCACCTACGGCGCTTAGAGACGGTTATATGGGCATTCTCCGGTACAACCGATGAAACCGTTAAGGTTCTAACGCCAGACAACAGTTACACGGTGGAAATATCTACCCACAAGAAACTTGTTACACTGCGCACCAGTAAAGCCAATGGCGAACCTTACGTTTATACCTTTCAGATTAATGCAGATAAAGGCGGTGTAACCCTAGCCGATGACGTGGGCAATTTTCTGGAATTAAACTCTGGTGAAAGACGCTGGACAGTTCAGAACGGTGATGGCAGTTATCTAAAGGTAGACAAGCGTACCATCTTAGGCTACGCCGCTGACCTGATTCATCTGAAAACCAAAGACTACATACTCGATGCGAGTAACTCGATTACTGAAAACACCAGCGCTGCAACGCTGAACGCCAGTGCTACCATTACACGCAATACCGCTACGTATGCGGCTAACGTTAGTGCGACTACTACGTTCACCACCCCAACTGCAACGTTTACTGGCATGGTAAATACACTCGGTCTGTTAACGATGTCCGGCGGCTTCGCTGCAATCCCGGGCGGTGGTGGTGCGGTTAGCGGTTCCATTACCGTGCCGTTAGAAGCGACTGCTCCCGTTTCGTTTACCGATGGATTGTCCGTTACTGGATCGCTCCTCAACAACACGGTTAACGTTGGATCGACCCACACGCACATTAGTGGTGCGCCGGGTGCTGCAACCTCAGCGCCTTCATAAAGGGCATAAACGGGAGTCCCCTTGGGGACTCCCACTATGCCGTCAATAGACGATTTGCTGTTTACCGATTTCAAACAAATGTGCAATACCGTATTCGTAAGGGCAGTTAGCCACCAACTGATCGTCCACTACCGGACTCGCCTGCCAACGGTACGTTTCAAACACATAGTTGGGACGGCGATTATCATCAATGTCTAAGCTGTACGCGTTGGGTTCCCAGAATGGTTCTTGGATAGGGGTGCGCCAGTATTCAGGCGTCCGCCCATACGTTGTCATCAATGGGAATATCGGTGGGATTGATACTTCCACAATGCCCGGTAAGTTTGGCTTATTGGCCAGGTGGCGTTCGGTGTACAGTGAGGGAGTATCTACAATCACCGCAAAGGATTGTGACAGCGTAAAGTATGCTGCCAAGTTAGCATCGCTAAAGAAAGCTGGAATACTTACTAGCCCCGCATTATCCACATCAATATCAATGGGGAGCGATAACAGATCAATGATGTCTTTAGATTCATAGTAGCGTTGCAGTAGTTGAATCTTATCTACCCGCACTTTAACGATACCCTGTTCACGATTGACAATCTCGTAAACATCATTTACGTGTAAGTATCCACCAATCACCAGTATCAATGATTTGTCCGTAAGGTCGACGTTTAGATTAATCAACAGTTCTTGGCGATAGGGGATCGTTGGTAACTCTTTACCCAGCATTCCTACTTGGATTGGAACATATGTCAATTTACCAATATCAGCAAATGACATTAATCCAACGGTGTTATGTCCACCTACATCCGCTACTACACCCCCATTCTTAACGCGCAATCCCAGTGGGTTTGTATCTGTAATGTGCCACAGTCCACCCACTGATACCATCAACCGTTCGTACATGGTTTGGGGGGCTACGCCCGTTTTCGATAAGAACAGATCCGTACGATCTCCTAGGGGTACAACAGTACCAGGTGCGTACGTTGGGTGTGCGCGCTTTATGGTGTACTGTGATTGAAACGCATCAGAGTATTTAACCGAGGCTTGTGTGATAACCGGTGCAGTGGAACTGTAGGGTAAGGTGCGATTACCGATATAAAGAATCCATTGTTCAAACGGTAAGTTGACGAACGGCAACGCTGCGGCTTTCAATTCATTTAAACGAATGTGGAGCTGACCGGTTATTAAAGTGGATGATACGACGATATATCCGTCGACGTATTTGGCAAAGATTTCGAACAATGGCATCAAGCTAATGTTCACACTTACTAGCCGCTTGTTTTTACCACGCTCTTGTAGCATGGCGGATACGTACTGATACATGTTTCACCCTATCAATTTCGGCCAAGGAAAACCCACCGTTCGATAAATAAGCATCGACTAATGGTATGTTGGTGGCTCGTAGTTCATTATTACGTAGCTATAAAATTAAGCCTCCCGGAGGAGTGTACTGCATGCCTTCCCCATTATATCCGTTCGACCCTACCGGTCTGAATGCATTAAACCTGGCACCTGCTGAAATCCACGTGGTGGCCGCAGCGGCTGGTAAAAACATTGCTTTCATCGTCCCACGTGCCGCTCCATTCTTTAGTGCTAGCATTAAAGTGCGTAACGGTACTGCCCCTAACTCACCGTTAATGGTGCAGGGCGTTGACTATATTCTCACCCACCGTTTTGAAGAAGCTTGTCTACAGACCAGCAAACAAGTCTACGGTTCGATTGCTTTTCTAAATCGCAATTTCAGTGGCAGCGTACGTATTGATCCGTATCAGACGGTAGGCGGTAACTGGACGTTGGACGATTACTCCATTGTGGAGCAGTTAACCAATTCCCTTTACTCAATCCGCACCGTACTTTGGACACAGGTAGTTAACTACCCAACAGCATTCCCACCGTACAACCATGATCACGATGCCGATGATCTGACGGGCATGGTAGCGGTTGTTAATAAACTGACTGAAGTAGTGGCAGCTATTGCTGCAGGTGGCCCTGCTACCTCCGCACTCGACGTCGTGTTACAACAGCACATCACTGCAAACAATGCACACACCAAAGCCCAAGTGGGTTTGGGTAACATACAGAACTACCCAATCGCCACCAAAGCTCAGGCTGAAGCCGGTACGTCCAACGCACTCTACATGACGCCACTGCGCGCTAAAGAGTTATTGACAGCAATGGGCGGGGCTGGTGCTGGTGCTGCCCGCACGGTTACCTTTACCGGTGATGTAACCGGTTCTGCTAGTGATACGGCTGGCACTAATCTAACGATGGCACTGACGCTGGCCGAGGCATTGCGTCTCCTGGACAGCAATCCGTTTACCACCATCGCCTCCGGAACCACTGCAGTCAATCCAAATACCAGCAGTGAAACGTTCTTTGTAACCAACCATGCAAATGCTCCAACCTATGAAACCGTAGGCGGGTCTCGTGCGTATTGGTTTATTTTGAACATGGGTCACAGCACCGCGGGTACCGTTACAAAACGGATGCAAGTGGCATTTGAATACCGTACGACGTTGTTAAACATTCAACGCTGCGCCATTCGCTACATGTCAGACACTAATACGTGGTCTGAGTGGACATGGATTTCTAACCATCAGGTTAATCGTACCGATGGACGCAGCTATGGCACTGCATGGGATAGTAATGCTCCAGCTGTATTTTTAAATGCGGACGTAGATGCCATCATGGATCCAATCTGTGAGGTTAACATTGCAAGCGCTACGTTAAACGGTTTGCCTCGCGGCAAGTACATACTGCAAAACTATCTGGTTACGGCGAGCGGAACCGCCAATCAATTGTCGAGTGCCCAGGCACGTATTCAGACAGCGCAGTCCGTTACCAATGGCAGTCAGTTGACACGTTACTATGTTCCTACTGGGACAGCGTACTGGTCTAAATGGCGCTCTACTGATTTAGGGGGCATTCGTCTTTACGACACTGATATTAATCAGTTGTTTACTGAAGGCAATTACGATCAAACGCTGCAATCTACGTATCCAAATCTGGTGGCACTTGGCTATCCAGCGCAAGCCAATGGTCGTTTGCAAGTGACGCATGCCGCTGAGATCAGTGCTACGGCTATCGCCGGTGTAACCCGCCAACGATACCTGGTTAACAATACCATGGAAACCTGGGAACGTTTCCACCATAATGTCACCGGTTGGTCTACGTGGAAAGAAGTCACCACGGCTGCTGGTAACGTACCAGTGGATAGACTACCAGTGATCCCAATAACGAAGGGCGGTACAGGTGCCATCACCGCAGCAACCGCGCGTGATAACTTGGGGTTAGGCAGTGGCGCCACCGCAACGTTAGTGGTATCGCCTACACAACCGGTAGCACCAGTCGCCAATACGTTTTGGTTTAAGCCGTAACAACGAGTATTAGGGGGGAGTAAATACTCCCCCCCTAACTATTCATTTATTTTTGGAGTAAGGAAAGATGCCATTGACCTATCCCTACGATCCCACTGGGGTCGCAGCGACTAACTTGATCTCAAACGAGGGACATACCGTTTCCGATCAAGCCTCGCGTTTTTTTGTACCAGCCGGTGGCCCTTTCTTTACTAAGGGCATGCAGGTTCGAAAGGCAGATAACACCCTGTTACAACCTGGTGTTGATTATGTTGCACTCCACCTGTATAAAGACGCCGTGCTGGCAACTGGTAAAGAAGTCTGTGCGGTTATCTACATTAAGAATCCAGCCATCGCTGGGGTTGTTAACGTAACCTATCAAGTGGTGGGTGGGGATTATTCTGCTACGGTAGATGCCCTGGAACAACTCTTAGCCGATAATGACTTAGGTGGTGCTAATACGGTTGCATGGGGTAGCATCATTGGCGCCCCAGTGCAGTTCCCGCCATCGTCCCACCTACACCACTCGTCCAATATCTTTGGCATGGCAGAAACTGTAACGGTATTGGAAGGCATTCGTAATGCTATCCTAAGCGGTGACGGTTCTATTTTCCAAATGATGTATCAGTATATCGATACGGCAATTGCAAACGCATCGGCCGGTGGTGGCAGTGTACAGGACATGCAAAACATTGCCGATGGGGCAGTAGCTGCGCATAAATCGGAGTTAACCGCCCACACCAAAGCCCAAGTGGGTTTGGATGTCGTGCAGAACTTTGCAGTGGCCAGTGGTGCAGAAGCCGCAGCAGGCACTGCCGCAAATCGGTACATGACGCCACAACGGACGCGTACCACTGCCCTGCAAGCAATTAGCGACACGGTAACTCGTACCTGGTTGGGTGTTGATAACTTACCCAACTTTCCAGTTGCAAGCGACGCCGAATCAATATTGACAACTAACGACATTACGTTAATGACGCCTAAACGGGTTGCATTAATGATTGATGCGTTACGTCCAGCGGTCGCTGCAATAACGTTAGCAACTACGCTAGAGGGTCAGACTGGTACCAACACCACCAAAGCCACTACGCCAGCGGGTGCACGTGCTGCAGGGATGGGTTTGTTTAGCAAACTTACAACTGAAGCCTATACAGCACTCTCGCCAAATTCTGCATCGGATACGCGGCCTATTTTTGTCTGCACCCATGCCAGTAACCCACGGCCCGACATGCCGTACCTCATTATCAGTTACTACGACCGTACCATCAACGTAGCAATTACCGCTGCCACCCCACGGGTGCAGTTAGCAATGCTGGTTGATAATGGCACTACGCCCCTTGTATCGACTGGCTTCAATATTGCCAAACGGTACTTTGATGGCATTACGTGGACCGCATGGACTAACGTAATTAATGCCACTGACGTAGGGTTGAGTAACGTACAGAACTTTGCTGTAGGTACGTCAGGTGAAAGTTGGTCAGGTGCTGCAACAGCGTATGCTACTCCAGCGTCGGCTGTTAGTGCCGCTAAGGGCGTGCTGCGTCATGTGGGGGCAACTAACGGTAATCCAGACACCACCCTGAACCCGGTGATTGTTACAGCACATGCAAATGCGCCAGTGGCAGGTCATACCTTTTACATTGAGACTGTATTTGAGATAGCAGTTGCTAGTTTCCCCAACGATCCAACTGCACTGCGCACGCAGTTTGCGCGTGGTAAAACAATTGTTGGTGACTATCGCCGTACGTTTGACGGGGGTAGTTGGTCTCCATGGGAACAGACGAACCGATTCACCGGCGTTGTACCAGGTGGGGTGGCATTAGGACCCGGTGCGTTAGGCGGTATAACAACCGGCGTTTTAAATACCGCAGTAGGTGTGGATGCGCTAGCCGCTAACACCACCGGCCAGTACAACACGGCGTTGGGTTGGAATGCCTTAAGTAATAACGTAGGCGGTAATTCCAATACTGCAATTGGACGACAGTCACTGTATTCAAATACAAATGGGACCTTAAATATCGCGATCGGTCAGGCGGCATTAGTGTATAACACCACTGGTCAACATAATGTGGCGATCGGCAATAGTGCGCTAGCCGAAAACATTGTTGGGCGGTACCACACCGCCGTCGGAAACGATTGTCTAAAATCCGCAGCGACCAGTGGCGCTAATACAGCGTTGGGTTATCAGGCAGGGTTTAATGTTGATTCTGGCAGTGGGAACATTATCATTGGCAGCGTAACGAATACTGGCGTATACGCACCGGTGTTCAACGTAACCACCGAAGACAACCAGATAGTCCTAGGACATACCAGCATTACGAATGCGCGCGTAAAGGTAGCGTGGACGGTTACGTCTGATGCACGTGACAAGACTGCGTTTGCAGACGTACCGCATGGCCTAGACTTTGTAAATCAGTTGAAACCCGTGGCTTACCGTTTCCGTCTAAATCGCGAAACAGAAGAAACGAATGGTCCGCTTCGATACGGTTTTAAAGCGCAAGACGTGTTGGCTTTGGAAGGGGATGTCCCGGTAATCATCGATACTTCAAGTCCGGGTCACCTGGGATTGAACGATGGAAATCTAACGCCCATTATCGTTCAGGCTATTCAAGAAATGCACCGTGAGTTCACTGCTCAGATTGCAGCGCTCACTGCAGAGATTGCAACGCTACGGGAGGGTAAAGAATGAGTGACTTTACACGGTTTGATGCTACACTAATGACACAGTACAGCATCGCTGCATCGGATACGCTCGGGCGCGATCACTGGATGGTAACCCGAGCTTTCCGTTACTACATCGGTGGTAAGGATAGCAACCGTTGGGTTGACATCCCACTAGGCTACCTAACAGATGGGGCATCCGTGCCCCAGATGTTCTGGAACATTATCCCACCATGGGGACGCTACGGTCAGGCGGCTGTCGTACATGATTATCTCTGCGAGTACCTAGAGATTATTGAGGATGGGCAGCCAAAGACCATTACCCGAAAAGACTGCGATGATGTACTGGAAGAGTGTATGACGGTACTGGGAGTACCCGATAAACAAGTTCGGGTAATTCATGGTGCGGTGGCACTCTTTCGCATTACACTGGGCAATAAGAAGCCTACGTGGAATTGGCAAAAACGCGGTTTAGAAGACGCTCTTAAACGGAGGCTTGAAACAGATGGCACAGTCCAGCGCTAATCCCTACCCGCGCTATTCAAAGCAGTGGATCATTACTGATAAAACTGCAGTGGAAGCCGGTTACGTTAACAACCCTAACGATCCAGGTGGTGAAACCAATTGCGGTATCACCAAAAAGCTAGCGGTGTTTTATAAAGCCAAGCTAGTGTCCCTGTTTAACTGGGATGGGACAATGCGTAACCTTACCAAACCAATGGCATTCTACATTTACGACATGGAGTTCTGGCAGAAGCTGGCGTTGGATGACGTGTTTAAACGTTGCCCATTGATTGCCGACAAAATGTTTGATGCTGGGATTAACATTGGTGGTAGTGTAGTTGGTAAATGGTTTCAATTGATTCTGACTGTAATGAACAATCAGGGACAGTTGTATCCAGACCTAGTACCTGATGGGAATATTGGTCCTCGGACTATAGCAGCAATGGATTCGTATCTAAAGGCCCGTGGTAATAAAGTGGGTCGTTGGACAATTCTCAAGCTGCTATTGGCTAAGCAGGGTAGCCATTACGTGGACATCAGCTTTGCCAATGGCAAACTGGAAACGTTTACGCAAGGCTGGGCCAACCGGCTGGATCACAATCTGGTTGACTACTGGCAAACGTTGAACCAATGAGACGGCATAAGCCCCTCCCATTACGGGAGGGGCTTTATGTCCGCTACACGGATTATTCATTTAGCAGTATCAGTAAACTTTTAGCGACGTTGGCCATTAGTGTACTATCTACACCATGTCCTTGCTGAATCGAAATGATGACATAGTAGCTAAATAGCGCGATCGCAATGAACGCTACCATAACACCCCATGCCACTACAATGGTATCAAAGCATTCTTCATTTGTAATAAAGCGTTGTCGCGCTGCCTCTACCTCGGCAATAAAACTACGAGCTTCTGCAACGTCCAATATCACATCGTCCATTGCGTAGACATACTCGTCGCTATCTAGCGATGAAAGTATGTCTTGCAGCTCATTGCCGGACATCGTAATTGTACATTGTTCCCATTGGGGTAAACATTCATTCACCCATCCGAGTAACTCTGCACCTGACGGTAGTTCAGCGAACGTTACTGGGCCTAGCACCTGTGCAAGTCCAAGAATGTTCATGTTAGAACTCATGCATCATTACACTCGGCAACGATGTGGTTAGATGGTGGTGCGATGTAAATGTGTGATGTAGAAACAAACACCCACAGCAATCGCATCGATCGAGTGTTCATCCAGTGCGTCGATATTAACCGCATCAGTAAACACTAACAGGGGATGTGCTGCAATTGCAGCACGCATTAATTCCTTGTCACCGCTCTTACCATTGACGCCAACTGACTTCTTAACTGTCGCTGGATCAGTAACGGATAAACCTGTAAAAGAATCATAGCTGATTACGGCTCTGCGAATTGCATCGACACATTCTACCAGTGCGGCAAATGCTCGTGGGAACCTACCTAAGTAAGGTCCCTCAGATGCAATCCATGTGGGCTGCCATGCTCTTAACAGTGTGGTGATGCAATCGGTAATCGCGTGGAGCTTTGCAATCTTCTCACCATGGTATTCAATGATGATTGGATAGGCGGTCGCTAGCTTGCCGATTAGAAATGTGGCTGCATGCTCAACGTAGAGTTTACCATCCCGTATTTGCAGTACAGCCACACCCAAGGTATTGGTACCCGGATCGGTCGAAACTATTCGTTGATAGTAACGCTCCTCCGAGTCAATTACCATCATTAGAGGTTATTGCCAAACAATGGTTCAGTGGCGCCTACATCAAAGCCCAAGTCCAATCCACCGTTAGAGTAGATCATGGAGTGATGGGTAGTAATGAACGTGTTTACCTGACAGGCAACAACTTCAAACAGTCCTGCTGTTACAGGCGCTGCGGTTTGTGGACCAACTGCTGGATAGCGCGCAGTTACAGCTTTGTCAACACCTGAGCACAACGCAATTTCGGAAATGATGGCGTAGTCTTCACTGCCAAACAACGCCAGACACGCTTCACGCAGCCACAGCACTTCTTCGGCAGTAAACGGAATCTCAGTGCCGGCACTGACTTCCAAGAACGTACCAGTGACTACTGAGTTAGCTGGAGGCTGTACTGGTCGCAGGTTATTGATTGTCGGTACAAACGGCGATGAGGTTGTTACGCCGTTGGTGGTCGTTAGCAATAACTTTTCAGTGAGTACTGTGCTGAAATCCAATACCTTGCCATAATAGGCAACGTGGAGTGCGCCACCTATTACGATGGTACGGCGCAGTCGATACTTTGCGCGAGTAGACTGATCCAGATCGTTAGCAACTGGTCGAACTACAAAAGGGATCTGGTGATACAGTCCTGAGTCACTGGCTTTGTGTGGAACACCGCGTGTCGTTGGAATGCCACCTACTGGACCTGCAACGTTGACGTGTGCACCATTGCCAATGCAGAATACCTGCAGTTTCAATGCAGCAGAATCATCGACTGAGACAAACGGGGCCGTCACTTCCATACCAACAGTAATAGGCGTTGGCAAGAATGGAATTACCTGGGAATCAACCAAAGCCTCATTAATCGTGCTGTAGGGTTGGATCTGGTGCGGGCGGCCCAAGTGACGGGCGGTCTGAAGGTCAGCACCGTAGACAGTGCGAACAATTATGCGTGGCATGATTCGGGTCCTTTAAAGGGGGGACGATAGACATACTATTCCCCGATTCGAGTAAAGAAAGTCTGTTTACAAACTCTCACTAAGGGTAATGTTTTTTCGACGAGCTGCAATCTGTGTTATGGTAAAGTCTTCTACAGCCTTTGCTTGTTTGCGCATATCGAACATAGATGATTGGTGCTTATTAACCGATAGCTGTTTTTGGTATTCGGCCAGTAACACTCGATCACTGTAAAGCTGAACCGCTAACGCTATATAAGCGGCTACATCAGGTACACCTAATTCCGATAAACCAACTGAACATAGCATGGAATACCCTACCCGTGAACTCATGGTGGGTCCAATTACAGTAATCCCTGGAACGTCAGCCCACAGCGCTTCAGCAAAGGTGGTATGGGCACCGCTGTATAACGTATCCAGAAACAAATCCGCTACTCCAGCTCGAGCCACATGGTCGTACCACGCCACCCATGGTAAGAAATAAAAGCGATCTGCACCAACCCCATGCGCCCGAGCATGCTCTAACAGTCGATCAGCGATCGCTGGAGATTTAACGGTGAGTGTCAACACAGAGTTGGGACATTGTTTTAATATCTGCATCCACATCTGCCACGTATCGGGATTCAATTTATCCGTTCCGTTTAGATTCATGAATACAAATTTATCGGTAGGAATGTTTAAGGTGGCTCTGGTAGGGGTGGGCGGTATGCATGGGTTATGGACATGTCCGGCCACGAAATAACAATCGGGTAATGTGTATGCCGTTTCAGAACACCACCCTGGGGGTTGTCCATTAATGATGTCGTCCACCAATATAAAATCAATCCAGGGAGCTGACATAGTGGCGGCCGTTCCTTGCCACTGTGCTTGTACATGCGCCGGATGTCTGGCTACTATTGCAGGGCGTGGCGTATCATTCCATCCATCGATAGCAATTAGTACGTCGATACCATAACGGTGGATGCAATCAGCCGCTTCGTCATCTGTCATTCCGTAGAGCGCAATTACTTTAAGTCGCTTACATTGCAGTAATCGGTCGCTATTATGATTTGCAGTATGCTGAGCAGTTAGAAATACATAAACGTCTACGGCCTCAAAATCGTGATGTGGAAATAAATGCGTAAACAGCGTACCTGACACATGGTTGGCATTAGTTTTACCGCTAATATAGCCAATGCGTGGACGAATGTGTGCGTTGGTGGGGACGGGTAGTGGTAGAATGTCTTTATACGCCGCTGCAACGCGCTCCATGCTTCGGCGTTGAGTTTCTGGGGTAGTAGGAAGGAGGAAGGAGAACCATGCGTAGGAGGGCGGTACAACGCCGTTAACGCGACTCGCTACCACCGCATCAAAACCTTTAATCGCTGACCAACGATTCCAATCCCCCTGACCCATTTGTATTTTATAATTAATCAGTTGTATGTCTAAACGTTGCATACGGATCCCTTAGCATTAATGGTCTATATAAACGGCATAAAGCGTAGGGTTTTACCCCTACGCTTCCTATGCCTATTACCGTTATGGAGCAGTGTTTGGAGCGCCTAAGAAATTACCACCGGCAATTTCAATTGGATCCAAGTTGGAGTTTACTAGTGGGTAAGTACCACCCGATACTTCGATGTAATGTGTGAATGGAGTATTACCCACCAAACGTGAGGTGCCATTACCGTCTGCTTGATAATTGCCATGGGCAACTACACGTGCATCTGATGGTAAGTTCATGATTGTAGTCGCGCCAGCAGTGACTGGGCATTGTGACAATTCGTTGTTACGAATGGTCAGCCGTTCTGTCCAATACGCACCATCTTCAATGCTAAGTACAGCTCGTTCGTAGTTGGTGTCAAAGTACTGGCTTGCCTTACGTTTGTCCATGTTCTCAATATAGAGATTGTTGGCAAACTTACCTGCACCCCGCACGCGAATAGCATACTCTGGTTGATCACGCAGGAGGATCATCCCCAGATACAAATCGGGTATGGCCGTAAGATCATCTACTGCGCAAATACGTATCGGCTCTTCAGGTACGCCGGTAGCATAGTTCTCTGGCGACATCAATATCGAATCCAACCGGTTAGCAGGAGGTTGGTGGTAGTTGGTGTACGGGACGTCGACGGTTCCAGGGGCAGGATAGGACGCGTTGGCGTAAACCTGTATCCCCCACAGTCGAATGTCTCGAATCGTATTACCGTACCCTAACACGTAGAAAGTGCCATCCAACTCATCTTCGTTAAAGCTTGTAGCGCCCCAGATCTCAGTACCACCTGTTAGACAGGACGGTTGAACGATGCCCATAAAACGGCCGTGTATGCGGAAGACCGTGTTGGCGGGATAGACAACGCATCCAACGTCGTCATGGTACTGTGGTAAATCCATAGCGCGGTACACTTCTACGATTGGTTTACCGTTGTGGTATTGCACTGGCGGATGATCGTTATCCAGAATAACCAGATTTGGAATCACCTTGTAGGGACCTGTGTATAGTTGGTTTTCATTATACGTTGAGTCATCCCAGGTTTTAGTACACCCTTCGATTATAACCCCATTCGTTTGATGAATCCAGGCCTCGTAAGTATATCCGTTATCCCCAACTATAGGGGTGGGTTGTCTGAAAGAAGCCAGGTGGCGTTTAGGCGTACCGTTCAGATCGTCACTGGGGGTCACCACCTTGCAATCTTTGATCAGTAGTCGTCCATAGACTTGAACCTGAGTCAAATCAAAGATTGGTTCAGCTTTATATTCCGCCAGATACGTGTTATCGTGGAAACTACAATCGATATAGCGCACGTTGGAATAAACATCACCTAACGATATTGACGGTAGTTCACCGTAGGTTGAGTCCATAGGCATGTCAAACCTACAGTTCTCGTAGGTTACATCGACATTTGCACCCATCGTTGCAGATTGCGTCGCGTAAAGGGAACAGGTGACGTATGTGACACTGGCGGTTTCGACCAGACTTTCATCCCATGCGCCAAGTACCCCACCTGTACTTATGCTTTCAAACTTAAGACGGGTGCCATCATTTTCACTAATTATAAACGGTGGGATGGGGTCGCCGGCTTGCGGTTCGCTATAATAAATACCTGCAAGGCCGCTTATACCAGGGTGCCGTCCAAAAATGTAGATTACCCCCTCGAACATCAACCGATGTCGATGCGGTACCCCAACAAACCCTGTAATGAAGAACGTGCCATCATCCACTGTGTAGGTGACAATCCCATCATTGTCGACCACCGGGGCATCCAGTACTGCAATTAACTCATCCCACCCCTGGATAACATGATAGCTTAGCATCGAAGAATCAACACCGCCATGTAGCGATATTGCTGTCAATGCCAAGTCCAGGGTTGGATCTGGTCCAGACGTATCGGGAATGGCTTCGATGTGAGTGCACCCCACTAGCTCACCGAAGTTTACGCCACGGTGACGAATTCCAGTGTGTACCTCAAAATTCGTTGCAGTGGCGCCGCCATTAGCCGTCCCAACTGGCGTAGAGAAAGCTGAATTCTCACCCAGGTAGACAACTAAGGTGTCGTAACTATCGTTCCACCCATTTACACGGCCTGGCGTGGAATGGTAACCGTCGTACTGGTAGAGGTTGTAATCCAATGGAATTGGAAAATTACTGCGACCAGTCTCTGAATAATCCAACAGAATCGCTAATCCACTGCGATCGCCGATTATGAAATTATCATCCACCCAGTAATTTAGGTTGAACGAGGTTGGGAAAAGCATCACGAATGTATTGTCACCAATCTCTAACGCTTTCCGGGGACCACTGGGGGTATCCACTAAAGCAGAGGGGGATTGATTCACGCAGAACGGGTCGTAGTAAGCATAGTTGCTAGTACCACGCGTTACCGCAAACGAACCGCCTTCCACGTGCAGTCCATCAAACCGCCCAAGTAGATGGGTGAGATCGTTGTAGGAAATGTTTGGATCGCCACCGGGTAACAGATCCCGATTTAGCGTACCACAGCGCCCACGGATGGTGCTGAGTGAAATGTTGTTGGCGGCCAGGTAGTATGTTTGATCGCCAGATCTGAAATAAGTCTCTGCCCGTTGACTGGTACTGCGGTCATCAAACACGATCACTTTCTTGAGATGCAACGGCTGCGTCACAGCTGCGTCATATGCCTGTTCAAACGTGTCGTACGCGTTTTGACCTGTTAGCTGACTGGCCCAGGTGGGATCAGGACTGCGTACGTAAAACACTAATTCGCTAATACGCCGTTCGATTTCATTCACGCGCTCTACCGTTACCGCCTCACCTGTACCGGGTGTGAATTCAGCCAGACGGGCTTCCAGCATGTCACTGTCTACGAATGCACGGAACTTTTCCTGACCCGCATCAATGTTATCCACAATGGCAATGACGTTGTTGGTTACTAGCGTGCCATACGGCCTGCCTGTAATGGCCGGAGATTGAATCTTTATCCGATACTGATCATTAACCGCTGTCCCCAATGGGAAGATTGCCTGGATGACTGGTGTAGGGGTTTGGGCTGGGCTCGTAAAGAATAGGTCAATTTCAGCTTGTGTAATATTTAATGAACCCGTGGTCAAAACGATGTCATCAATGACAATCGCGTTAGGGCCGACGTTCATATCCACTACAATGGAAGCGGGGGGGATAGGTCCTGGTTGACTGGGTATGGCGGCGAGTACAATATGCAACGTCATGTCGGTTGGGATAATTGGGCTTTCGGCAACCGCATTTATTTGCCCAATCGTTACCAATTTATTAGTCGCCCCATCAAAGATTAGCGGGGTGGCTGCTAGCGCTTGATACGTTTCGCCAGGTACGGTACCGTACGACATAAAAATGCCATATGCGTCCTCTGGCGCCAATCCAGTGAGGTCTATGCCTGTGCCAATACTTTGGGCTGCACCGCCTGTGCCAGTAGGGTTAGAGGTGTTGGATAAAAAGATTTGATTAAGTACCTTTACACCTCCAGCCAACGCGGCTGACAGTCCATAACTGGATATGAACGAGGTTGGGGCCGCCTCACTAGTTGCAAACATGTTCGCCAGCATGGCGGCAGCTGCTGCTGCACTGCCAAATGATGCAGGCATGAACACTAATCCACCTACCGTCATTTCACTAGGACTTAGGATATCCGCTGTCAGCGAAAACATAAGTTTCTTGACATCACCAATTGCCAGGTTACCCAGTGCCAAATCTGTTTTCAACACACCAACGTTAACACCCCCCATCGTTGGGGTTAATCCTGTCCAGTCACCAGCGGCAACCTTAGTAAGGGGGTCGTAAGTGGCCTGAAAGCTATCTACAATCTGAAACTCATCACCGGTGATCGGTGTACAATCCCAAGTGCCTTTGATGCCTCCGCCGCCCTCTGCTTTACCGCGAATAACTTGCAATATATTTTTAGACATGTTGCGTTGCTCCAATATACATGTGAACGGTTGGAGAGGGGGTGTCCCTCTCCAACTGTGCGTTATGCCTGGTAAACAGGTACCGTGTTTTCAAATTCAGGATTACGGCAATTGGATTCAAACCCTGCCATAAACCGGTATCCCATCGCATGAATCGCATTTCGATAAACGGCGGTGGTAATAACGTTCAGTAACCGATGCTCCATTATGGCGGTTAGGTTAACGTTGGTGTAACCGTTACCGGCATCAGTGCACTCGCCTTGTATCCACCCATCGCAACCATCATCCGCATGATCATCCGCTACGGGTGCCCATACCAACTTATCCACCTGTAGTTCCAAGTTAATGTGCCAACGGCGGCGCAAGCGAATCATGCTGGTCAATGCAAACGGTTGAGTGACCACAAAGTAATTCAGTGGGCCGACTGCTTCCAAGGTATCGACCATTGGGAACTTTCGTAGCACCAGTAATGGGTCAGCCATCAACATGCTAAAAGGAACTTTGATCCGTCCTTGAATTGGGAATGTAATTTTACTCATGCGAAACTCTCCATTGTGCCAACGAACGCTAGGTGCAGTTCATCGATCTCACTAAGGGTTAAAGGTTTACTAATAACAAAATACTTCTGCACCGCCCAGCAAAACAATCCAATTAACATGAACGTACCAGCCAGGCCATCATCGTCTAACGTGGAACTCGCAATGGCAACGGTTTCAACCTGTACGGGGACGCCGTTTACGTAAGTGGTCGTAACAATATTATCGTTTTCGATAATCGCGTTGAAGATAACTGTTCCTGGACGTATGGGTGCCGGATACTGATTGAAACTCATGTCCCCTAAATCACCCAAGGCTTCCCCAAAGCTACCCATTTCAGTGGTGGTCTTACAACCAAAGAAACCGTATGACCACCCAACCGTAGGTGTCCAGCCCGGTGGAGTTCCAAGATTACCGTTACCTAGTCGTAACACAGCCGGCATTTCATCCGTAGAGATCTCTCCATCGGCAGCGGCGGCTGCCATTACGCCTTTAGGGTAATAAAGGAATGGTACTCTTGGAGTGGAATAGCGGTTTGCAATTAAACGTATTCCACGGCGCAGTGTCAACGTTGACCATTCGGCTGGATCTACGCTATTGAAATGCGCTGGGTCGCGAAAGGTAACGTCGGTTGCTGTACCGTCTGGCAATAGCTGTGGTAGTCTAAAAACTTGAGCACCGTCTACAGTGCAGGGTAGACCATCTCGGTCCAAGGCCCCACCCGGTTGAACAATATCCCAAAACCCAGCATAGTCGCCAGGGACTATTAATGAATTTAGAAAATTCAACGCGGCGTAGGGTTTACGTCGTGACTGCTGCGACGCCGCTTTGTGATTAAATCGCGACATGTTAAACCCCCGTCAAACCACCACCGATAACCCACTTGCTGTTTGCAGTGAGGAGCACCGTTACAAAGGAGCCTTTACCCAAACTGATATACTGCTCACCCAATGCAATTATTTCTTCACCGGGTGCTGCTGCCGCATTCAGTTCAAATGTGTATTTACCATTACCTAACTGCATGAACGTACCCTGCCACCCAGGACTAACCTCACTGGCCAATGGGAGCTTTACAACGCTATCCGTATCGCTCAGTGTGGCAACGCCACACTCACGGTCAGTGGGTAGTAGCTGAATAGGTCCTGAGGTGATATAACGAATGCTTACCAGATCAGAGGCGTTCACTGTAACGTTGGACGTGGTGTATACATCACCTAAATGAAAGAAGCCATATCCGTAGGTTGCATTGATCCAGCGTACCTCAAATGCTAGATCGTCCGTGGTAACTTCGATCAACTCCCCGGGCTCGCCGGCTACTGGCAATGGACCTGGATCTACGTGCAGGGGGTGCACGATGTAACTACCCATGGGGATAAAACGAATCGAATCCTCAATCGCGGGTGCCACTGTCGGGAGTATCGCTACCAGCGGTCCCGTAGCACTTAGTGAGTCCACGTAAACAGTTTGCCCTGGCTCAACAGCCAGTGGGGAGTTGTCGGACGTAAGTACCACCTTTACACCGGAGCGAATAGCCGCTACCGTAGTGGCAACGGATTCTTTACCAGGACCTGCAGGGATATTCGGGTCGGATGCAACCACTACTAAATTACCACGAGCTGGCACTACCGCCAGGTCACTGGCATATTTATTTTCAACAGCCATGATGGCCTCCGTTCAATAATCAAAAAATAAAGGGCATGTGGGTACATGCCCTCCTATTCACAGGCCAATTATGGTGCGACATCGTCTAATATCAGCTGACCGCCACCATCCAGTAAGTAACTACCACCACCGTCTAACAACAGGCCGCCTACGTCTGCATCTGGATCCACCGGTGTATCGTCGCGTGTAACGCTAAACGTTGAACCTGGCAGCCAGATTGGATGAGCTGCAGCGATTGTCATGGTTACCGGGTAAGTGCTAACCGGGTCATTAACAACATATTGGTTGGGCAGTACAAACTGTAAACGATTAACCAGTTGTGCAAGGATATCGATTGTGTTGTTGAAGGTGAACTCAACCCCTGGCATTTCAAACGCATCTGGGTATGTAGTTTCAACCGAGATACGAGTGTATGTCAAGCTTACACTACCGGTGTAGGTGGCATTGTTCACGGCGGCTGTTGCTGTAACCGTGGTGTTTCTACCGCTGCCATCCTGGTCTTCCAGTGGAATCGGAGTAATGTCAGTAAGGGCTATGTCAGCCACTGTAAAGGTTTTATTGTTGGTAGCATTGGCGATGACCAATAACTGTTCCAATGCACTGGCGTAAAGATCACCGGATGCAAAACCATTCAACGCATCAATGCTATATCCCAACGACAGTGGTAGCTTTGGTGTTCGCACGCCCAGCAGACTGTTAGGGATCCAAACGTAGGACTGGTTACTGAGCGTAAGGTAGATGTCACGCACACCGGTAGTTACCGGCGCATTAATAACTTCGCCTGCTGTAAACTTGGTGTTGTTGCGTACTTCCAACAGTAAGCGTAACGCTGTACCAGTAGCTGCCTCTTCGTAGACACCGTTCATCTCAACTGGATCTGAATAATAATTCAGGATATCCAAACGGTTGTAATAGATGTCCACATAGCCACGGTACCCCATATTGGGAATGGCACTGATGCGCACTCGAGTGTTAGCACCTGGAACAGTGATATTAACTTGTGGCAGTGTCAGGGTAACCGCAGACAATGGTACCGTGCTGCCATTCGCCGCATTCACCGCATCCATAAACTGTTTAATGGAGGTGATATAAATGTCACCCTCCAATGGAGTTGTGATGGTGGTTTGCAGTAAGACAGTTTCCAGCGGTATCTGTACTGGAATGATGTCAATGTCTAACTGTCCAAGCCAGCCATAACTGTCTGGTTTGGAAATGAGAGTATGCGTGTCACCATTTACGGCCAACAGCTGAACGTCGTCTTCGTCGATGTACGTGTTATACTGCTGCAACAATGGCGGCAATAAATCGTAACTGGTTTGTGGATCATCGACTTCAATCAACACTCGTTGAAATTCAAAGTACTGATCCATTTCCAGTCGATTATACCACACCTGGCGATTACCCAGTATCATAGAACCAGGGATTGCGGTTATGGTTAACGTGCTGTTACGATTGTTGATTGTTGAAACGCTTACTGGTCCAAGCGTAACTTTCTGTAGTGTAAGGTTTGCGCCCGGATTAGCCTCGTTGATGAGATTTATCACACGGATACGCGGGGGTAGTGCGTAATTGTCTGCCATATGCCGCTTACCTTCTTAATAAAAGGACAGTGCACAGCATGCACACTGTCCTTCGGCGTGGTTAAAGGTTAGGGATTATTAAGACCCGGTAGCCCATTGCCTGGTACAAGTTCAGGCATGGTGTCCCAACCCGGATTCATAAACCCTGGAAGTGTAGAGTTCGGCACTATAGCAGTTAACGGCACCGCAGTCACCTCACGTTCCAGCGCGGTAATGGGCGCTAGCCCAATACGCATTCGAACACGAATAGAACTGCCTACGGTGACATCCAAACGGGTGTCCACCGTAAAGTCTTCGTGTTCCATTGCCACCACTGGGTAGGTTAGCGCAGGACCAATAATCGCAACTGACTCGTGCTGGATACGCGTTGTATTGACGCGCAGTACAGTTAACTTTGATACCTCTACGTCAAATAACTCTTTATCACCTTCCACAACCTTAGACAGACGCAGTGCGCCCCAGGCCAGTGGCAGTCGGGTGGAGTCTGCAATAGATTTAAGAAACTGTACGCTATAGCTGCTCAGGTATCGAAGAATAGCAATGACTGCAGTTTGTCGTCTAGCCAGTACTCTGTTAGAGGATTCTCCAGAACCGGTTGCCGTTTGCAAAATCTCCAATCCCAGCTTTTCGTAATCGTCTAACTGGAACCCTGTAAAGTCTACGCCATTGGCTGCTAACCAGCTGACATAAGTTTCACCACTCGAGAGTTCACATTCCACACGAGGCCAGTACAGCTGCATTGCTGCAGCTTCACCCATTGCACGACCGATTGAGTCTTCGATTGCTGCATAGCTGTAATAGCGACCCATTAACTCTGCATTCACCGATTCGGCATACGTGTAGAACGCATCGTTGTTGGTAAGGTTCGGAGTAATTACGGGTGCGTCTAACAAGCCCTGCAAGAATCCAGCGGGTACGTAAGCTGCATCCGTCATCCCCTGGAGTTCTGCAAGATCAGGACGAGGGTTAAGTGTGGGACTAGGCGGTAACATTGTTCTAGGAATCAACCTAGCCGGAATCGCAGGAACGGTCAGTAACTCAATATTAGAGTACACCTTATTAAAGCAATAGAACATTAAGATCAATGCTTGTTTTGGCGATAACAGCACACGTTCTTTGGAGGTTGGATTGGTAACGTAAAGATTGGCAGTGTACGTGTCATTACTGGCGTGATAAATAAACAAGTCCAGTAACGTGTCGGTCAGTGGAAATGTCACGGCATCTGTTAGATCCACAATGTTCGATTCAATGACTTTCGACATCAACTCATCCGTCATGCTTTTGTATTTAACGGTTGAGTCTATATCGTTTTGGATTGAATCCAGATCACGATTGCCATCTCGAGCAAAGGGTGCTTCTTTATCCAATATCTCACGAATCGAACGCACGTCAGTACCGACACCTGCGTTACGAAAATTAATCGTCTCGCGTGTCATGTTAACTGCGGCGTAGAGGTCATCGTCTATATCGGTAAGCTGATGCCTCAGCTGATATCCAGCCAACGGAATGTTACTAGGGGTGGCGATGTTATCCACTAAGAGCTGGAAGGTTTCGCGTTTACCCATGTGACTTTCTAGATAACGCAGGTTACGGTACAACCAAAGCAGTTCACGTTTACCCAGGGCATCGGTGCTGGTGTTAAGTCTACCGTTACTGGCCAGGTACTCACGAATGTGATACGTATGTGCATATGCCGTATTGCAGTTATCTAAACGAATGTTCATGATTACTTTTGGAATCTGTGCATAGAGCACACCTAGCATTCCAGTAACATAAAGGTCATTCGTTTCAGCGTAGTCTTTATTGTGCCAGCGATAGAGAAACCCTTTGATCCACTCTTCCAATCGATCTAACAAATTGGTTTCGTTTTCTTCAATAAGGTTCGGGGGTCGACGGCCTGCAATGCGCACGGATACCATCTGGGTACGTCCTGCTTCTACGCGACGGAAGTATCCACCGGCATATAGCAATTCCCCGTCTACTGCCGCAATGGCGATATCAATGTCAATGGGATTCATAATCCCATCAATCAAGTCTTGGAAGTCTGGATACCGAGCAATCAAGTCTAGATATAGCGTGGAGCCAAAGCGAAATTCATCGGCCAATGCTGGATCGCTGGCAATCAACTGCCATGTTAAATCTGCATCTACTGGCCCATTTGGCCCAGCGACCTTAATTTGCATCCTTGGGTGGCCAGTATCTTTAAACAATTTCCACTCATCATACGAATGATATTCACCGGCTAAGTTCTTGTAATACTTCCAGGTATGTTGTACCGATGGGTCTGTGTTGAAGGAGACCTTATCGGTCCACTCAATTTCAGCAAGGCCGGCGTTTAGCGCAGCGGCCACTTCCGAATGCTTCACTACCATCGTTTGCGCAAGGTCGAACACGCTACGTTGGTAGAGCGCATAAAGTGCGTTGGACATAGCCGGTCCTCAAATTGTTAATGAAGGAGTTTTTCCCATGAGCGATAAAGATCAAGTCTTTCAAATGTCTCTAGGTGGCGGTAGTCGCCGCAACACAGAAACACAGCGATCAAAGCTCTCGCTGCTTCGTGACCAAGAAGCAACTTCTTCTATTGCCACTAAATTGGTAGAAGGTTTTGTTCCACGTCTGCACGACACTAAAGGTAATCGCAAGACGTTAGGTCCGAGTCAACAGCTCTCACAGAAAGTGGCTGGCGATACGGCACGTATGGTGTCGGATGCCAAGAACATGATGGAAACCTTGCCTGACCTGGAAATGGTTAAGCAAATTCTGGTTGCCACGATTCTCTCCCCACAAGACATGATGGGTGGCGAGATCAACATTGAACTTTCCAATGAAGATCTCGGCAGTATTGGTGCACCCCTGACATCGCTCATAAGCGACTATTTTAAGGGTACCTATAAAATAGAGCCAGTCCTTCCAAAGATGCTGGAAGACATTCTGTTTATGACGGGGAGTTATCCCATTGCCGTACTGCCAGAGTCAGCGATTGATGAGGCAATTAATAACAACGAACGCGTATCGATTGAAAACGTTGCAATCTTAAGCGAATACGACGCCCAAGGCAAACCAAAGTCCTATGGTATTTTAGGCAATAATTCCACCGCTGCAGCAGCACGTGCTAACCTACAGCCAACTGTCGTAATGTCGGGTTTGGAATCCATCTTTGGTGGACAGGCAGCATTTGATGCCCATGGCGTATCGAATTACGACGCAGACACATTGTTTGGCTTTGCTGTAACCGATAACCCGACTGCGTTACGTACACCAATGTTGCGCGATAAGGTAGCCCGTGAGAAGATTGCAGGGCGCTATGAAGCCCACTCAATCAATGGCACTAATGACGGCAAGGGTGGGTTGAACGATCAAACGCTGCGTCAATTGTTTCGTCGGCGTAACTACCAGTTCAATCCTACGCTGGCAATGAAAACTCAAGACCAGTTGTCTAAAGAAACCCGTGGTCATCCACTGGTTATGAAACTGCCTTCTGAATCTGTTATTCCAGTGCATGTCCCAGGCGACCCAACGCAACACATTGGTTATTTTGTAATGTTGGATCAGACGGGTAATCCGGTGACATTGTCATCAGCCCGTGACTATCTAACCAACCTACCGACCAATGCATCTTCCAATGAAGAGCTTAAGTCATCGATGTTAAAAGCCGCTGATCGAACCATGTTTGGGAATAAAGAAAACCAAACCATGAATCACTTTGAGTTGGAGCAGCTTTATACACATCTGGTGGAAGACGATCTACTGTCACGTTTACGTAATGGCGTATATGGCGATAACGTCCAAGTATCTAAACCTGCTGAAGTAATGCGTATCATGTTTGCCCGTGCCTGTGCACGCCAACATACGCAGTTGCTGTACCTGCCTACAGACTTCATGACCTACATGGCATTTGACTACAATGACTTTGGTGTGGGGAAGTCCCTACTGGAAGCCACTAAAACAGTTGGTGTGATCCGAGCCATGTTAATGGTGGCCAATACACTGGGTGCGTTGAAGAACTCTACTAACCATGTGAACTTGGATATTAATTTGGATCCAGATGATCCTGAACCTGCTGAGCGTGTAGAACAGTTAGTTCATGAATACGTAAAGACCCGTCAGTTTGGTTTTCCAGATCGCATTACCTCACCTGCAGACATTGCCGACTACATTCAAGCCGGTGGTGTATCCGTGACAGTCTCTGGCAATACGGGTTATCCTGAAACGAAGATGACTGTGGAAGGTCGTAACGCTGAGCGCGCTGAAGTAAACGGTGAGCTAGACGAAGCCATGAAGAAGCGCCACTACTTAGGTTTTGGTGTGAGTCCTGAGATGGTTGACCGTTCCATGTCTGATGAACTGGCCACTAGTTTGATTCAGCAAAATCTACTGATGGCTAAGCGGGTACAGATCTACGGTAAGCTATTTTGTAGTTTCCTAGCTGATCATTTCCAGAAGTACATCTTGAACTCTCGTAAGCTGATGGACCGGTTACGTGAGATTGTTAAAGAGATGGATGCTGAGGGTACACATAACGTCGAAGGCACCAGTAAAACCGATGTCAATACAACGGTAAATACCACCGCAGCCAAAGGCGGCGCTAACGATACAGAGTACGAACGCAAGATTGATTTGATCGTCATGCATTTTGTAAACTCCATCATTGTAACGTTACCTGAGCCAGACCTGACTAAGGTGGACTTGCAGCTCGAAGCATTTGATAAGTATTCCGATGGGTTGGATAAAGTCATTCCGGCGTTTATTAGCTCGGACATGTTTGATTCCAATGCAATGGGCGACTTGTCTAACTCGGTACCGATGACGATTGCCATTCTGAAAGCACACTTCCAACGCCGCTGGCTGAAGAAGAAGAATGTGTTGCCAGAGCTGTTTGACATCATCTCCTTTACTGACAACGAAGGTCCTGCGTTGGATCTGATGAAAGACCAACAGGCGTACATGGAAGGGATTGAAAAGTCTCTAAAGGAATTCATGGTTAAAGCCATGAAGCGTGCGACGACTAATAACGAAGAACTGCAGAAAGCTAACGGCGGCGAAGAGATGGATGTGGTTGATACATCTGATAGCGGCACTGGTGATGCAGGTACTGACGATGGAACGGGCGGGGATGATGACTTTGGCAGTTTTGACATGCCAGAGGAACCAGCTGCTGATGAGGAGCCAGTAGTCGAGGAGGAACCCACCGCAGATGAAACTCCTGCTGATGAGGAGCCGCCTGCTGAAGAACCGCCCGTGGAGTAATGGACATAGCGGAGGGGCAATTGCCCCTCCGTGTATGCCGTCGAGACCAAAAAAAAAGAACCCCGTTAGGAGTTCTTTTTTTTCACGGTGACGTTAAAATAACATCTTGGGTTTCAAACCCAAAATCCCAATGCAGTTGATCTGCAATGCTATCTTGC
>Ga0208916_10000216_pt1 | contig 29472 bp, 49 predicted proteins | sample DEB19_08_DNA_5_FD_184523 | JGI IMG/M metagenome (GOLD analysis project Ga0208916, IMG submission 184523) | Aqueous microbial communities from the Delaware River and Bay under freshwater to marine salinity gradient to study organic matter... | ecosystem: Environmental > Aquatic > Marine >... | reverse complement strand
CTATTGCGAATAGGGGAAACCTGACGGCAGTACGATGCGGTACCGGCAGGCATTGGTGGCGCTGGAGCCGCACTGGGTCGCCCCGGCCGAACCGGTCTGTGGGCGAACATTGAGGTAATAGCGGGTACCCGGTGTCAGCGGACAGCTCGGCGAATACTGGCTCGGGGTGTAATAACCTACGCCATAAACCTTGAGCGTCCCGGCGCCAGATCCCTTGCATGCGCTGGTGACATTGAAATCGCCAACCGTCGCGGAAATTGCGTAATCGAAGCCCGTCAGGGTCTCGCCCGTCTCGGCACGCTGGACCCCGAACATGTAGGTCGTCGCCGCAAAGCCGGCAATCGCGGTCGGAATGCGCATCGCCCACACCTGGCCCGCCTTCACGGTGTCGAACCTGGACGATCCGCCAGCGTATCGGCAATTGGTGTACTGACTGGGCACGCACCGGGGCACAAAGAGTTCACTGAGCGTTGTTGCGCGGTCGTGGACATAGTTGTTGCCACTGATCCAAACCCCTGCTCCCGGGTCGCCGCCGGGTTGAACAGTGGGCGCGCTGGTGGTGCCGCCGAGGGAACAATCCGCGGTGCCTGCCTTAACGTCTGCGGTTACGTCGCCGGTTGCACTGACGGCTATGTCGCTCGTAGCCGTGCAGGTCACGCTGCCGTTGACGCCACCATCGAGCGTGATGGTCACTGCCCAAGCTCCCAGTGCGAAGCCCAACAACAGGAGAGCGCCCAGCGCATTTTTCAACTTGCTACCATAATTGCTCATGTAGATATTCCTCATTGATTCGCGTGAAAAGACCCGGTGTTCATGGAGGTGATAGCCGGCGTTCATCTGCGTCGGTCACCGCGGAAACTGGCACCACGCGGCATTGTTTCTTTTCCGGCATGTCTGTGCGCCCATAAGCACGCCGGTAATGCTCGGTCCTGTCTATCGCCCTGCGCGCATCATAACGGCATGAAAACAGCGCTACCGGCTTTGCGCCAGCCCAGTCTAGAACACCGCCGGGCGGCAGTTTATCGCCAACCAGCAACGCCAACGCCTGCTCGTAATCATCGCAGGATTCCATCACTAAATATCCGGCTGCCTTCATTGTTTGCGCTCCGCGCTCAGTATCGCAACACAAGTGTTTCGCTGAATTATCGCCCGGTCTCCGGCTGCTGCGGATCTAAAAGCTCGTTCTGCAAGTCGCGCAGAAGGGTCGGCTCCATCGGGGCCAGTAACTCGGGAGGGATCGGCGGCAGCGCCGGGCACGGGGTTGGGACAGGTGTATTCCGCGCGCAGCTTGCGATTGCCAGCACGAAGGTCAGCGATAGTGCCGTTAAGCCTCGATTCCACATCCTGAATACCTCGCATCATGTCGGTTCTTGCGGTGTCCACGGCGACCTGTAGCTGCGCCTCTCGGGCTTTGTTGCTGGCCATGACCTTTGCCACCACCACGGCGGTTGCGGATCGCTCGGCATCCCACAGGGCATGCACGTCGTGGCGACCGCGCATGTACACCGTGGCGAGGATCGCAACTACTGCGGCGATGATGATTCCCAACTGAATCAATTTGATGTTCGGCATTTCCGCCCCTCTAATTTACGTTCGGCCTCTACTGCGCGCCGCTGCCCGGCTTCACTTCTTCGGCCATGCGGCAGCCTGTTGGCTTGCTCTCGCACGTCCCCAGTTGGCAGCCGCAGCCCTGCGCTGCCGTCCACCCTGCCACGAACAGCGCCCACAGCGAACCGTCTACGTGGTCCGCATGCTGCGCCCAGCTCTTGCTGTTGGCGTACTCGGGCGTTGCCTTGTGCGCGCTCCACGCGCGCATAAGCGGGTGGTCGTTCGGGATCTGGGCGCTCACGCTCATTGCCATGCTCCTGTCTGCTGCTGCGGCAATGATGATGCCTGCCTGGATCAGTTTTATGTACGGCATCGTCGGCCCTTCGGTTTCAAGCCGAAACCTTGTCGATTCTCTTCTTCATCGTCGCGATCTGCTCATATGCCTGTAGTGAGGTCATTAGGTTCTCGACGCCAGTCCCACATATCTTCGGAGATACGTTGAGATCAACCGCATAAAGCCTCCCAGCCAGGATAAAATCTATCGCGTATAGCGGGTAACGCATCGTCGGGCGAACTACGTCGGACGGCAATTCCTCGCAGATAAATTCTACATCCACGTCTCCGCAATTTGAGCGCCAATCATCCGAGCTGGTGTATTTCAGCCAGAATTGGCGGCTACCGACCCGCAAATACCGGTATGATTCAGCGACCCCAAGAACGTCGGTCGGAAGGTATTCACACGCAAACAACTTGGGGAAGTCGCACAATGCAGACTCCATGCTGAACAGAACCTTTCCCTCGCCCGCATGAGCTTTTTCATCGGTGTAAACCACCAGATTGATTGACTCCATCATCCATCTGCGCACGGGATCAACAGCGTCGCCAATAATTTCCGAAACCAGTGCTTCAACAATCCCATTTCGGGGAACGTTAAATCCCGACGCGGATAAAATCTCCAATGCCTCTTTCCTAGCAGGACCGCTGTCCATGCGGCGGTCCAGCACACAATCGCAGGACTGCCATGACCCTGCGGCCCAGTGATCGTAGTAATCTATGAAATCACTGTTAATCCTGATCATCTACGCCCCTCCGCCCGCTTCAATTCCCGTCGCTCAGTAGCCACGAAATATCCCCACCGGCTGGAATCAAGATCGGCTATCACCCCATTCTGCCGCGCATTCTCAGCCTCAAGGTTCGCCACTTGCTGCCACGCATACGCCTCGGATTCCCGCGCTTGGTGCAACTGCGCAACCGCCCCGACTGTGCCGCGCTCGATTGCGTACAGCGTGGTGATCATGGCGAGCAGGAATAGGGCTGTCTTCACCCCACCAACCCCGCTGCAATTTTGATGATTTCATCCCGCTTTGCGTGTCCCAAATCTTCCGGGTCCAGCAGCCGATTCACAAACGCCATCGCCCGGCAACTATGGGTGGGCTCAGCGGCCACCGGAGCGGCTACAGGAACATAGACCTCCTGCCCGCGCAAATCCTCGGCGGTCTCGGGATCGCCGCATTTCTCGGCCAGCAGCGCCAGGCGCTCGGCCTCGGCGGGTGTCAGTTGGTTGAAATGCTGGCTAACAACAGCATCAACGTGGACCGCCTGAAGCGGCGCGGTTTCTGTGGTCATGTTCAACTCCTGCGGGCCGCTTAACTCAGCCGTTAGCCGTCACAGTGGCGTATATCCGCTCTCGAAAGCACCGGCCGGTGAAAACGACTTGTAGCCGTCCTCATAGACCACGTAGTAGCCGCCGACTTCAGGCTTGTGCTTCGCCACGTACTCCGGCGACATCGGCACCTTGTCGTAGCCTTCTTCGGCCGGCTGGAAATAAACCCCGCCGTGCTGGTCGCCAACGATCCCGGCAATCTTCAGCGCCCACACTTTCTTGTGGCATTCGTACTTCGGCATTTCGCGGCTTGCGTTCATGTTTCTGTCCTAAAAAACCGTGGCTTCGTCGGGCGCCCGGCTAACCCGTCAATCAACCGGGTCGTTTCTCCAATTTAATCATCTACGCCCGCTCATGGTCTTTCGACAATCCGTGAATCAGCGCGCCTATCGGAGTGCATTTCTGCCGCACAAACCCCCAGCAATCCGCCCCCTTCTCTGGCTCAAACTCCGAGTAGGATTGCCAGTAATCGTTCGGCGCGAACCTGCTCTGACAATCAGCGTGACGTCGGCACTCTCGGCTGACTACGCAATTGTTTGCAGAGCACAGGGAGTTATCGGACATCATTTCCCCGCATTGATCATGTCGATTTTGTAAGCAGCCCTGAACCACAGCCAGACCATCGCGTTCAAGCCGCCGAGTATCAAAAGCACCGCCGGCATCGTGGCGCCGATAATCTGAGCCGTCTCAGGGGACCCCCGGTAATACTGGCAGGCGAGGATGAAAAGAAAAATCACCTGGGTCGCCAACGCCGTCAACGCGACGTGCCGGCGTACCCGCAGCTTGTCGGATTCGCAGGGACGGAACACGTTGGGCGCCTTCATTTGGCCTTCCCCCCGATTCTTCGCGCCGATAATCTCTGCGCACAATATCCCCACGCATCCCGTAGCAAGGCGCGCTGCGCGTCGTTCCACGGCGGCCTTGGTTCGCTGTAGTGCACCACCATGCCCTTTGCATACCGGCGCAAGTCAGATCGCTTCCACCCCGTAAAAAGGTGCTCCTCGATGCGCGTATTTTTCGGAGAAACACCCATACCAGCGCCCGGCGATTATGCCTGCGTCGAGGCTGCTTTCTTGGCGTCTGCATCCGACAGCCGTTCGCGCAGGGCGTAGCCTTCGAGCGCCCAAATCTTGTCGCGGGCGTTGCTACGGGCAATCTTTCGGCCTAGTTCCACATCGAAGTTCTCCGGACTGGCCGCCGCGCTTTCTCCGATCACGGTGAAGCCATTGCGCAGCTTAAGGCAGCACACCGTTAATGTCGTATCCGGAAAAACGTGGTAGTCCTCGCCGGTAATCACGGCGTCTATCTTCTCGGGCGAGAGGCGCGGCGCATTGAGCCCTTTGGCTTGGATTTCGGCTTCGATTGCTTGTTCGTCTTTGCTCATGTCTCTCATCCTCATGCCTGCGTCGAAGCCGCTGTCAGCGCGTCTGCGGCGGCCTGGACCTGAGCGGCTGCGGCATCCACTGCGGGCTGATCTGCCGCACTTGCCGTCGCTACAGCGTCGCGGGCGGTTTGGAGCTCAGCCAAAACAGTGACCACCGCGTTGGTGAGAGCGGATACGGTTGCGTTCAGTTGGTCGAGATTTGCCATGATAATTGCCTCAAGATTTGCGAGCAGTTGCAGATAGTCGTCCGGGCTTTGCTCTTTGGCCCGGCGACGTTGGAAAAGTTTACAGAATCGAGTCATTTTTCGATCACCCCCACGCCTGCGCCCAGTTTGCCGGCCACTTCTCGGGATGCGGCCTGCCTGGTTTCCATATCCGCAGATACGTCGCCAGCGATCCCTGCACATCATCCCGCTGTGGAAGCGGAGCAGCATCCGGCCAAAGCATCAACCGGCTGAAAGCGCATTGCAGGATGTCATTGTTCTGCATGGCGTCGTGGATCTTCTCAAATGGGGGCGTGCCTTCCGAGTAAGCCAAATCGGCCAAGACTTTCAGCGCCATCGGGCCGATGACTTCGTGACGGAGTACCAGGCCGACTTGCGGCAACTCCCACTGCCATAATCCTTTGGCTGGTCCACCAACCTGTTCTCGATATTGAAGGTTTGATTCCTGCAACGCGATAGCCACCAGCATCGCCCGAGCTTCTGGGGTGTCCATCTTCTCCGGCAACAGGGACATGGCGGCGGGGATGACGTAGGATTTCAGGGTTTCGATCATAGTTAGAATCCTTGCTGCCACTCACCACAGTTCGGGCAGTAAATCCCATCTGCGGTAATGTAAAACAGATCGTTCTCGCACCCGCATGACCAATGCAAGCGGTTTTCTCTGATGCACTCGGCTATGTATCTTCCGCGCTCAAGTGTGCATTCAGGACACTCCAGCCAGATAGTCCCGACAGGAGATACTGCAACCCATCGGTGATGACACGCCAGGCACTTTGCCGCACCGGAGATATGATCTTCTCGTGCTGACCTCGCCTGTGCAATGTCAATTACGCCCATGGCTCGCCCGTTACTTCGTGTTGCTCGCAATAACCAACAGAGTATCGTTTATGTGTTGTAATTGCTGCTCTAATCGTGACTCCATCCGGTCCATTCGTCCCGCCATACGCTCCATGTCGTCTCGGTGCCACCGATAAACCACCGATGCCAACGAAAATATGCCCAGGGTAAGGATTCCCATTACCCACCTGAGTACGGTCGGGGTCTGCTCAAATACTACCTGCCATATGTCTATGCGATCGTCCGACAACTTCCGCTCCTTTCGATACATCAAAAAAAAGCCCCGGCAACGTCACGGGGCGGAAAGGCCGCCGAAGCGGACAGCGGGAGGGAGGACACCGCTTCTGCGGGTTCGCCGATTATCGCGGTTACTGTCTCTACAGTCAACGACTTAGCCCACGGACCAGGCTCGGAATACAGTCCGATATACACCTCATCCGGGGTGCATCCCATCTGAAGCAGGGCGCGGAAGTCTCGCATGGATTCGGTTAGGTCGTTATTCTGCATGGTAATCGCTTGGTTCTTGCCAAGGCCCATCTGATCCGCTCCAGTCCTGGACATCAAACGAGACGCACATCAGTTTGTTGTACGCCGGATACATCCAGCCGGTATACCGTGTGTTCATACACCGCGATATAGCGTCGCCCAGCCAAAAAAGAGACCATGAAACCATCCATCCTGTCGCGCTCTTCATAGTTTCTCAGCCTAACTCAGCGTTATGCGTCTTTTTCACGCATCGCCAGTTGCTCACGCGCCCACACTTTGAATTCATCGAATCTATCGACCTCGGGCGTGAGGAATTGTTCAAAGTGGTACTGCGCGGCCTCTTCATAGGCGCGCTCAAGGTCTTCGTCTGTCATGTCATCTTCCAGGTCTCCGGCGTGAAACATGAACGTTTGCGGTCTGTCTCTACCAACATAGCCATCCGCTACCGTGTACCGACCTTTGAACTTGTTGCTCATGCCAATATCCTTTCGTTTCTCCATGAGACGCCTAACGCCTTCTTCATCACGCCCACCCCACGAATTCAATCCGGCCAACCTCGCCATTCGCCCGCAATGCCTGCATCCGCCGAAGCTCTGCCCGGTAATGCGCTTTAATCTCAGCTTCCTCGCGCTTCATCCTGCGGCCTATGCGGGTGTCGTTTGCCCGCTCAAGCAACAGGTCATAACCACCGGTTCCCAGCTTCTCCATCATCAACCTACGATGCTGGTCCGGGTGCGATCCCATCTGCATGTGGCATCCGTAGCAGAGCGCTTGACAGTTATCAACATCGAACCGCGTGGACCACTTACCCCGACCGTGGAAATGGCTACAGTGAAGCCCCATCCTACGCCCAGGTTCGAAGTATGCCCCACAACGCTCGCACTTCCACCCGGCTCGTTCACGGACGCAATCTGAAAACGCCTTGTCGGATGGCCGTATTTTAACTGCACCCATTTTACCGCCCCGGTTAACTCAAACAATCGCCAAGCTACTTCTTCGGCGATTTCTTCGCAGCTTTGCTAGCCGCCTTCTCGCGCGGCTCAAGCGTCATGGTGAGTTTCATTTCCGACACCATGTACCACTCAAGATCGCATGGATCGCTGTAGTCGCAATCGGAATCCAAGTATGCTTTATACGCTTCCCGCGGTGTTTCGCCAATGTACGAAAATAATCCTGACCTACACATAATCATGTTTCTCTCCTTTTCCATTCCGCGCCCTCGATTCAACCAACCGCTGCTTCAGCACCTCGATCCTGGCCGCCACACGCTTCGCCTCTTTGCCCCCGGCAACGATGTCCTCATTGCTGCGCTTCGCGGCAGACAACGCCGCTTGCTGAAGCGCAATCGCCCATTCGATTGTGTCTGGACGGGCTAATATCTGATCTGGCCTCAATTTCCTAATCATACAAACTCTCGGCCTCTTGCTCGGTGCATATTTCAAACTTTCCCCTCGCTTCATCCGGATGATCGGCGAAGTACGGCTGTCCCCACTCTCTCAGCTTTTTGTCAGTACACATAATCCGATACCACGCGCGAGAAAGCGCAGGGCATTGTTCATCGAATAAGCGACCAACCCAGCTTGGGTGAATGTCGCGATCTTTAAGAGTTTGGTCAAGCCAACCGTGTTCAATTTGCCGCTTACCAATGTCGATCAACGCATCTCGAACGCCCCAGAACACGTGCGGCTGGTGCTGAATGAATCCTTCGCCATTCTCGAACTTGCACCCATTTGACGGACGTTTCGGTAAATCCGACATAACCTCTTTGATTTCCAAACACAAGGCGTCATGATTGATCGCCTCCGCCTCGGAATTGAATTCCGTCCCATCATCCGCCCGGTATTTCGTGATTCTTTTCATCGCGCTCTCTTCGCCTCCGCTTCTAACTCAGCATCCCGATCCGCTTTCCTGAACCATTCCCGGTCAGGATCGGGGACAGTATAGCCATACTCAGCCGATTTTTGCTGGATAAATGAGTACAATTCCAGATGTTCGCGACTGGAAATAACGTCTCGGTTCCCGTTTTCGTCGGTGGTGGTGGTCCTAACTGGAACTTTCCTTGCCACCCCTAGAATCACGTCGGTTCGCCAACCGAAGAACTCGCCACAGAACGTAGCGTGTAGTTCGTCCTTCTCTGCCGCGCCGCGAAGCCCCATCTGGTCCATTAAGGACTTGTACGCTACACCAAAAAGGGCGTGAAGCTGCTTGCTGGTACGCTCTCGCTTGACTTCGGATACTGTGAGCGTGATGTCCTTTCCGGGCATGAATGCTTTTGCCAGGCGAGCGAATTCATCAACGCCAAAGTCGCGGTTCGGTGCTGATATAGTTCTCTCAAGCATGGCTGCGCACCCACATATCCCGCCAGTCACCGATATTCTCTGGAATCTCTACTCGGGCCTTGATGCCAGACAACACCAGCTTCTTCGCCAGCACATAGGCTGCCGCCTGCCCAGCGAATGATGCGTCGTTATCCCCAAATACAACAACCGATTCCACTCCAGCCGGCGGTATGAAGTCATGTAAACCGTTGTCACTCATGGCAGACCAGACAGGTATCTTGTGGATCAGGTGCGCAGCGATAGCGGTCTCGATTCCTTCGGCTATCCCGATTTCAGGCTCTTGCGGGAACAGCCTGATTGCCGCACCTTTCAGCGTCATGACGGGGGTGAGCATCTTTCTAGGAATCCCCACCGGCGCTTTCTGGCCGTTCTCTATGTAGGTGCAGTGAAAACTTACAGGCTTCCCGTGGGGTGAAATCACTTTCCCGATCAAGGCCGGGTATTTCCCCTTAACCTCTTTATCCTGCCAGTATTCGAGTGATGGATGCGCATATAACCCCGGCGGGATCATCAAGTCTTTCAGGTATTCCACCGCTTCCGGGACTTGGCTTGCGTGAACGACCTTACCCTTTATCTCGTTCAGCCGCTTCCTGGCCCTTTCGATCTTCTCGTCCTGATTCATTATTTTCGGTTCCGGAAGTTCGCCCAGCATACCGTTTATCTCCTTTGCGACTTCAACAAATACCTTCCCCGTCATCCGGCAAGCTAGGTCAAACCCATCACCCATGCTCGGGCTACAAGCGTTGCACCACCACATACCATCTGAGTTATAGTCTGTGAATCGGTAACGATCTTTCCCGCCATCCCCGCCCAATGCGCACATGGGGCAGGGTCCGTTTTTCCCAGTCAGATATTTCGGGTCTACCCCAAATCTCGGCAGTATCTCCCGCCAGCGGCCCCTGGCCAGTTCTTTTATATCGGTCATTTCTCTGCCCCCGCAAATCCTTCGCAATACGTCCATATTTTCTTGCTCTCTCTATTTAACCTTCCGACCTTAAAGATTTCTTTACACGAATCAGAGGCATGTACACAGTTCCGGCATAAAGTCTCCTTTGGCATTTCAGAACGGATTGGCGCATCAATCGCAAAGATAATGTTACCTTCTCTCGTCATATCCACAATTATTTCCTCCCGAATGCTCGCTTCATCTGTCGGTGTCTCACATAGTTAATGGTGAACTGACTGGGTTCCGACATTGGCACGTCGTTGTAATGGTTAGGCCACACCCCATGCTTTTCGCGGTATTGGTGAGCCGCCCAGCCTTTTTTATAGCCGTATTGGAACTCTAGCGCCTTCAGCTCACCGTAGAACTGCCCTTTCTGCTCCTTGGTCCACACATGGGCCTTGGCTTTCTTCTGCTTCTGCTTACCACGAAGTTCCACCAATTCACCCGGCGCGGTCTCGACATCACTGATCCTCTCAGGCTTGAACCCACATGCCGGGCATATATACACCTTGGCGGGCTTCATGAAGTGACACGCTGGGCAGGGTTTCGGCAATGGCTCCTTGCGCTCGACTGGCTTTCCTTCCTTCCGCTTTCCATCGTCCAAGTGACAGGGCATTTCGTCCGACACAAACCCCAACCGGGACGTATTCCCCGCGTGGTCTAGGATGATTGCCTCGGTCTTGCCGGGGTGTATTCTCAATACCCTGCCGGTTTTCTGGACGTGAAGAATAAGCGACTTTGTAGGTCTGGCGTCGATCATGCACGTCGCCTGCGGGCTGTCGTAGCCCTTGGTAAGCAGGTCCACCGACGATACCAACTGAACGTCACCATCGTCAAACCTGCGCAACACGTCGCGGCGTTCTTCCGGCGGGCTGTATGCGTCAAGGTGCTCGGCGCGTATCCCTTCTGACCTGAATCTTTCGACTATGTGCTTGCTATGGGCAATGTTCACGGCAAAGCAGATCGTCTGCTGGGTGCTGGCGTACTTCTTCCAGGTTGAAACAATGTCAGCTACCAGTTGGGGTTTGTCTACCGCCAGACCCAACTGTCCTTCGTGATACTCACCCGCTACGGTTTTCACCCCTGACAGATCGGGACCGGCGGGGCCGTATACCCGGAACGGAACCAGAAACCCCTTCTCGATCAATTCCGACGTAGTAGCCCCCACCACCAGGGATTCCCACCACCGGCCCAATCCACGGCTCCAAGGGGTGGCAGACAGCCCAACCATGGGGATATTGCTCCACCGCTCGATAATCCGATTCATGGCTTTAAAGCACGAATGACATTCGTCTTGAATTATGAAGCCAGCCTCTGGCCATCGCTTCCGTACCGCTAACGTCTGGATGCTACATATCTGCACAGGCTCCCACGGCCGATACCGTTCGTGCTGTCCCTGAATCACCCCATGCGGGATACCCTCAGCGTCGAACCGCCGTGATGTTTGCTCGATCAGCTCGATACGGTCGCAGATGAACAGTGAACGCTTGCCCCTTTCCAGCGCCCCGGAAATCATCGAAGCCGCAATGGCTGTCTTGCCCCCGCCTGTGGCGAGCTGGAGCACGACGCGCTTCTTCCCGGCCCGGAATTCATCCCTGATCTTCTCTCGCGCTTCTTCCTGATAGTCCCGTAGATCGAACTTCGTGACCGTTTTTGTTGTTTCAGTCACGGCAATCCCCCGGACGGAGTACCCGACAAACCCCCAGCACTTCGTAGCTAGTGTGTGTGTACTTCTTTACTGCCCGACCAGGGAAAGAGTGTGTTTCAGCCGCTTCGAGTTCTGTCTGCGTATCGCGGTTGTTCTTTAGAGCCCGACCGCAGAAGGAATCTGTGTCAGATGTCTCGCACTTCGAGGGCGAGTTGTGCGTGGTGTCGATGAGTGGCGGTGAAGACCGATCTTGATACAGGCAATCCTGCGGTAGGCGCCCTTCGATACGAAGCTGGGAGACCGTGGTACCTAGAACCCGCGCGAGGCTACCAAATTTTGAAACGCTGTCAAGAGCAGAAGGTGACGACTTTAACTTGCTGATTATTATAGGGTTATCAAGATTATGGACTTCGCGATTTAACATAATATCTCCCACTTTCTGTAAAACGCGCAGATTAGAACTTGTTACCGAGCGGTAACATCATCGACTTTGTGCTTATCAGTCATCCCGGACAGCCGGGAGACGCTTTAGCCCGAAATCTTTACCTTTAATCTTCACCATACGCCCGTCCTTGTGGTGCCACACAATGCCCTCTATATCCATGCTCGAAAGATATTTTCGCAGACCGTCCCAGTCGCGCGGAGCGTCTTCCAGAACCTCGCATCCATGGCGAATCAGCATGTGTACCTGCTTGCGCTCAGGGTTGCCCTGAACCCTCGGACCGCACAGTTCGTAGGTACCATCTTCCATTGACGCATAGCCAAGGTAGTGGGCCAGTCCCTCACGGTGGCGGGCGTCTTCCGGGCCGTCGCCAACTGGCACCCACCCAGGAATGTCGCCGGTAACACTGTCGGGAGACTGCGCGGCCTCAAAACCTGCTGGCTCGGTCTTGCCGGCTTTTAGTTCGTGTCGCTTCCACAGCTTTCCGTCGCGCCACATGCAGCAAGTTCCGTCATATTTACGCGTTGCTATCCCTTCGCCAGACGCCACCCATTCAGCGCCAGGGACCAACTCGTCGCGCACCAAGCGGTCGCCATCATAGTTGCGTTGAAATAGGCTCACAATCTTCTTCATAAGTCTCTCTCCAATTTGTTTAATATCAATGGTTCTGGCTTCTCAATCTATTCCGCCCACTGCCGAGCAATCGCGCCAGCACCAGCAATTTCCCGGCCATGCTTGGCCCACTCGGGAAACCCGCCGTAGTAGTCCATCAGGACGGCAATACAATCCATTTCATAGGCGAGGGTGCGCAGTCTGGCTGCAATCTCTGCCGGTGTTGGCGGGTGCTCGTTGCCTGTTTCTGGAAGGTTAGCTGCATCGCTCATGGGTACACTCGGTCGGCAGACGGCAGCATGGACATCGGTCTTGGTAGTGGCATCCATGCGACAACTACCCGTTCATCCCGAATTGGGTAGTCATTACCGTCCCATATCTGATCTTTAGCATCGAACCATGTCCTTCTGCTCGCGCGCCAGCGTACCGTCTTGTTTATTTCTACCATCCTTCCGGTAAATATCTGTCCATAATCCGTTTGAATCCATACCATTTCGTATGGCGGCGGGAGCCTGTCGGAAACTTTCGCCCAGCTAGACAATTTGCACCTCCCAATCTGTCATTTCATACCACGGATTATTGGCGATTATGTGCTGCGCCACTTTGTTCGCGGTTTCGTGGTCGAGACCTTCGACATGCACACCGGAATACTTGCATCCGTACTCGCATTTAGGACGCCAACAATGGACGCGCACGCTCGTGGTGCTGTCGATCAAAATATCGGCACAGGGACAGCACCCCTCATAGTCAGGATCAAGCGTCAGCGGATATTCGCTTGCCAGAATCTCGTCAACCGATGTCATGCGATACCTCCAGCATTCGTACCGGTTGCGTGTCGTCGTATTTCCGCAGACATGCCACGATCATCAACCACCCAGGTCCAGAAAATGACACTTCGCGGACAAACCCTATATCATCGGCGGATGAATAGATTATCCCGATCTGTTCCCCAGGAAGCATGTCGAACATCCCGCCAACAAGGTGCGCGTCTATTTCGACAGGCGTCGAAGCAATCCCTATCTGAACAATGTTGTGGTTGATATATCCATATCCTCCGCATTCATGGCATTCATCATTTACGCGTATCCCGTCTTCGCACTTTTCACATGGTAGCCTATATGGTTTCCCAGCCCATTCGATCAATGCATCTCGTGATGCCAACATTGTTGGTTTTGAAAGATGCCGCTCGATGATGTTTTTGGTTTTCTGTAGATAGGGCTCACAATCAGATTTGACAGAACAATCACCGGATTCAATGGCAAATAAAATATGGCCATTGGCTCCAACACGGAATGATCGTCCGCCAACACTGGCGCCGAATGGTTTGGTTAGATGCTCCCTAATGTCAGTAGGGTTGATGCATCGATGCAATGCCTTTTCTAAATCAATCATGGCTATTCCCCTACTTATGGCAGGCTTCATCGTGCTCGCACGTCTTACATTCGTCAGGAAATACGTTGCTGTCAGCATCTTTGTTTTTGACGTAATTGTCGCAAACATCGTTAATATCGGACATCCACCATCCCTCGTCATGGCAAACGCAGCCTTCCGGGATCTTTGTCTCGAATTCAGCAAGATCATCTTCAACAACACCTGATCCGCCGCAGGTAGGGCATGTTTCAGTCTTCATCTTCATCCTCGATTTCATCATCAAACGTAAGGTCAAACCGTGCGGTGAGTTTGGCTGGCGATCCGCCAACGGTGACATCGAATGAAACGTCCGCATACCGCTGGTCGGATTCGGCCATTTTCCCTATCACCAGGTCGAGCACGTCCCATGCCGTCATGCGCCAAACGTCAGAGTGTGGGATATGCTCAACGGGCGAACCATCTATTGGCCCTGTAATCCCTAGAAGCAATCTTGTCCTATCCTCAAGATGATCCCATGATCCATCAATCCTATGCGGATAAACCCCGGCTAGCTTTGCGAGCGCTACTAGAGCCGTCTCCGCAGACTTTAATTTATCTTCACATGTTACGGTTCCCATCTCTTCCTCCCAAAGACCAACCATTCCACAGTAACCCCCAGCGCTCGCGCAATCTCGGGCAGATACTTCGATCTTGCACCATGCTCAATATCGCATATCGTCTGCTGGCTGCACCCTGCAATCTTGGCCAAGTCGCGCTGGGACAGCTTCGCGGCTGACCTGGCCTTGATGATACGTTCGGCTGTTGTCATCCGGCAACCTCGCGGAGTTTTTCTTCTTGAGCAGCCCAAGCAGCAGCCCAAGCAGCAGCCCCAGCAGCCCAAGCAGCATCCCCAGCAGCAGCCCTAGCAGCAGCCCAAGCAGCAGCCCCAGAAGCCCAAGCAGCAGCCCCAGCAGCAGCCCTAGCAGCATCCCCAGCAGCAGCCAATTCACGGTATGTCGCCAATCCGTTAGCGTAGCGCTCTGCGACATACAGCGCCTCAATACTGCGAGGATCATTCATCAAGAGCTGTACCTGCCGAGCGTACCACACGGCGAGCAGACGAATTTCAGGGTCATGACCATCTACAGCTTGCAAGCACCACAGGGCGTCGTCCAGTCCGTTGCTGTCAAGTATCTCGATAATCGACAGCGGTTCATCGTCGGACTTAGTTTTACCCAAGTGCTTCAGCAGTTTTTCCCATCCATCCTTACAGGGAGAATGGGACCGGATTTTGTTCAGAGTTGTCATCCACATGTTGTCCACCGATCAGAAAGGAATGTCTTCACTGTCGAAGTTGTCGAACGCTGACGTTTCGGCTGGCTTCGGTTCAGCCTTCGCCTGTGAATCACTACGGCCCTCGAGCATCTGCATATCACCGGCGATGATTTCAGTGGTGTAGCGATCCTGGCCGGATTTGTCCTGCCACTTTCGGGTGGACATCTTGCCGGACAGATACACTTTGCTTCCCTTCTTGAGATACTGGCCCATTATTTCCGCCAGCTTCCCGAACGCAACCACAGATACCCAGGTTGTGCTTTCTTTCTTCTGGCCAGCCTTGTCTTTCCACTGCTCGCCGACCGCAATGCTTACCTTCGTTACAGTGGTGCCCGATGGCGTGGCCGATGTTTCCGGGTCCTTGCCAAGGCGTCCGATGAACTGGCAAAGATTAAGGTCGTTTGACATTCAATAGCTCCTCGATGATGAATTGAATTTCGCTTTCGGCAATGGTTATTTCCGTCTCGATCTTTTCAAATGATTCCTGATCTGGAACAACACGCACAACTGCAAGCTGCATATTCTCCGGGAAGTCAGGATGATAGCTAACTGCATCGACCCATTCTTTCCCAGTCACAAATAGCTGGTGCTGCAATTGCCACTTGTACTCTCTGGCGTGTGATCCGAACCGGATGGCGTCAAGGTGCTTTCCCATCGCCGATGGGCATTTAATCTCAACCAATCCTTTCCCGACTATCCCGTCAGGACTGCACCCGACTCGTGCGATTCGCGGGTGCTCGATATACCCAACTTCCTCAATCGTAACGCCGAACTCAAAAGCGTAAGCGTCGCGGGCTTGTGGCTCAAGTTCCGTACCGCGCTGCATGGCTGCGTTTTTGTAGGTGTCCACCGGCTTACCAGTGATCCGCTCGACAACCAGGGTTGCGATCATATTCGCTCTGCTGGTCGATGGCCCGCTTTTCGTTTTCGCCATCAAGTCGGCAATGCGGGAAGCGGTGAAATTACCAACACGCTGTAACAGCCATTCTTCCGATCCCTGAACGATCATTTGGATTCACCAGAGATAGCTTTCAACCGAGCATTCCATGCGGATACTACCTTGGTCCGAGCCGCCCCCGTAGGCGTCGGTGAGTCTTTCAAAGCTGCACGGATTGCACCAAGACCGTCACGATCCATGGCGGACTCAATAGCAGCAATCCAGTCGGCTGTTCCGTCATCCCCACTCGCGGAATTCCCATCGTCATCATCCAGGCCGATAGCGACATTGAAAATCATCTTCAGCAGGTAGCGCATTCCATACGACATTCCAGACCCTACCGCGTGGGTTTTCGTCATCACGTCTCCACCCTTGGCTCCTTTGCCGTCAGCCGGGATGTCGGCGTGATACTGGCGCGAATGGCCGCCGCTGTGGGAAACGTAGCAGACAACACGAACCATGTCCTGTGGGGAATCTCCGGTATCGAAGCTAAGACTAAATCCGTGCTTGGTGTAGATTGGCCTGATAACCCTGTCAATCCCTGCATACGTCGCATACTGAGAACGAGTCTGGTTGTTTGTGGCATCCGCTGCAATTCTGCGCATATCGGATTGCGCAGCATTCATCGCGCGGTTGAATTCAACCTCCGATTCTCTGGCCTGCACCCTTTCGTACAATGAAAACAACTGCTCCATTTTCGCGACATCAGTCGATTTATCCTTGGCAGCACTGCTGATAATTTCCAGCAAGGTCGTGCTTTCCTGCTTAATAATTACTTGTGTTGATTCGTCCACCTAGCCCTCCAAAATGCGCAATTTGCCCGGTAACTATAGCCAATCCAGCGGAATAGGCAACAGGCTAGCCTGTCGGATGGTGACCGGATATCCGGTTATTGTTCACCAAATTGGGTTGCGTGTATTGCGTGGATTGCGGATAGTTACGACACAACAACGCGGGGGAAATTATGAAGATGAACGAGTTTGGAATGTACCCCAGCAACACCGATGAGGTACGACGCTGGTCCGCTGAGCGAGAGAATGCAACGGCCAGGCTTGAACTTGCTCGGACGCATGAGTGTTGCAGGCTTTTGATTTCCCAACATGACCCTGTGCATAGCCTGAAAATTGATAGAGCGGCGCTCAAGGTTCTTCTGGATTTCGTTATGCATCACGACACTCAAAGACTTCGGCGAGAATGCGAGGCGATATTGCCGGATAAATATTAGCAGACTATATTGCTGATATTTGCGGCACGATAACGATTGTGGAGGAACGAATGACATTGAAATACACGATTGAGTGTATCGGAACCGAGCAAGGTTGGCGCTATCGCGTGACGCTGCTGTGCGGGAAAGTTGAATACTACGGACAGCGTTACTACGAACGCTACCAAGATGCTGAACGCGCTGCAAAGGCAACCGGCGCAACCGATAAAGACGCATAGCATGGAGGTTGACATGAACTTGAAAGACCTGCACGACAGATTTTTGAAGCTGCGCGATATAACTGGTGCGGAAAAAATTAGCAGTTACTCAATGAGCGTTTCTTTCAGCCAACACGGCGGAATTGCAGTACACCTGGGAACCTATGATGTCCCCGGCTGGTCGCGCCATACATACCTTGGCCCGTTTACAACCGTGCAGGAAGCGATGTCCGCTGTTGAGAAAAAGATTGCAGAAGCGGAATCTGCTGTTGATAAATATTCTCAAGATGAGAACATAGATTAAACGCGAGATATTGAGCGGATTGCGGATAGTTACGGAAAGCGAGTTGCGAATTTCAACTACAACGCAAGGGATCAGACGATGGAAAAGAAATTGCAAGTATGGTGGGTTCCACAAGTCCCCATGAAAGCGTTTGAAGTGGACGTAGCTACGGTAGCCGAAGGCGTGAAGGTAATGGATGTTCTAGCTAAATATGATATTTTCCAGTTCGAAAACAACATCAAGCCTGATTTCTGTAATGCCGGCGGATTGCGCCAGTGGTGCGACAATTCAGACGGGGAAGGAACGCCCGGATGGGAGGATTGGTACGATGACGAAACTGGCGAGGATGATCCTTTGGCGTTTCTTGAGGAGATAGGCTTGCGTTAGCGACTACGAGATTTCCGTGGATTTAGGATAATGCTAGGCAGGAAACATTAGCCTATTTTTGAAAGGCGAACGACATGAGCGAAAGAACCTACAACGTGCAGACGATTGGTGTGGACTACATCTGCGACGACTGCAATACCGGAGTGATGGAGCAGACGGGCATGATGTTGGTGTCCGACCCGCCACAATGGCCGCACAAGTGTAACAACTGCGCGAAGACGAAGAACCTATGGCAGAAGTACCCGACAGTTCGTTGGGAACGCATAATTGAGGTGCAATAATGTCCATTTTTGCCGATCTACCCGGCGACCCTGAACTCGGGGAACGCCTGATTCAAGCGATTGACGATTCCGCGTGGGGCGCTGTAAAACGCTATCGTGTTCCTGAATACAGCACCATTGAACCAGTGATCGACGCGCTTCTCACAGCGTACTATGAGCGCGACGGTGATCTGATCGCCGATGACCTGGTGGAGTTGATTGCATCCGACCCGCAGCTTACCATGAGTCGTTTGTTGAAAACGCCGTATGTATTCGCGGACTGGCTCAGGCATGAGCTGTACGACCGCTCGGCGATACGGATGCAGCACTTGATCGACATGGCGCTTGGGCGGTATCTTGCCGATATAGCACAGGCCCGGAAAGACATGGCGGATGACCGGATATGAAGCGCACTGTATATTTATGGTGTCATTGTCCGACGACTATTAAGTAGCCCTGATTTTGATTGGATAGACAAATGACAACATGCAAAGATTGCGCTCTATGGGACATCAATGATCCTGATCTTAAGCTTGGGAAGGATGAGGCGTTATGCCTTTGGGTTTCAACAGAAGTATACCCTGCGTCGGTTAATGCATGGCATAGACCATCGACGTTTTTGATGGGGCCAAAAGACGGCAAAGGTTGCCTGCTCTTCAAAAAGAGGAATGACAAATGCGATACCATGACCTAGTACCACCTCGCTTTGACGAACCGCTTTGGAACCGACCGAAGCCGAAGCCGGCGGGCGAGACCGTCGATGAATTCATCGCTCGCGGCGGGAAGATTACTATCGCGGAACAAAATGCCGGACTGGAATCTGCGGCATGGCGTGATCGCTATCGACTGGAGGACTGACATGGCGGTTGTTTACGATCGGCAAGAGGTTGCCAAGCGGGCTATTGAGTTCATGAAGGATAACCCGAAGGCGACGATTGCGGACATAGCCAAGGCGCTATCGGTTGGGATCTCGATCATTCAACGGCTCGACCGGGACAAGATGATCCCCAGGGTGTACCGCATGACCAATGCTGAACGTGTGGCCCGTCAGAAGGCCATGGCGGTTGGATGGCACAAAACGCGGTATCAGGTTGTGGAAAAGTAATCTTACATTGGAGAGGTGAAATGGACGATAAGTACAGGCAACTGATTGAAGATATGGCAGCGAAGCTCGGTGTTACAGCCGAGCACTTATGGGGCGTTATGGTAAAGCAGGCACCCATTAGTGGTGCCGTCGATCTGGTGATATGTATAGCGATTACGGTGGCTACCGTATGGTGGTTTCGGGTTGTAATCCGCAAGACGACACGCCGATCTGATGATCCGGATACGTACTTAAGCCCAAGATCGGAATGGAATGACGAAGCGGCGTTTCTTGCATGGGTCTCGGCAATCGTTTCTATGGCAGTAACTCTGATTTTTATTAGCGCATCTGCCGAAGGCATTGTGTCGGCATTTGTGAATCCTGAGTATTGGGCGCTTCAGAAGTTGTTGAAGTGCTGAAGACGGCTAACACCACGAAAGAGGCTCGGAGCTAATGGCAAACTTCAAAGGCCTGGTTATACTTAATCCGGAGACGGTTGAAGGAATCCACGATAGCATCCCGTATTTGCTTCCGCTTGGTTCCATTATTGTGACTTTCGATGACGGGCATGTTTACACAAGCAACGATGGCGTCGTCTGGACTTTAACCGACGATGAAGAATTCCCAAACATGGAGAAACTTAATGTATAAATACCTGACAATTTTCTTGGCGTTCATTTCGATCAATTCCTTTGCTGGTGTTTACGACGACATTGGAAAGGAGATCGACGATATTGACGTACAGGTGCAGCGAATCGAGGACAGGAGCGAAGCGGATTTCCAGCGGCAGCAAGACGTTCAACGGCAAGAGGATGCCATCGAAGATCAGAACCGCCGCATCGAAGAGGTGCAGGAGCAGCACCGCCTGGACGATGACAGGCGTGACACGCGAAACAGAGTCCTGTACGGGCGTTAGTTCATTGATTTCAGGCGGTCATTGAACGTAGACGTTGTTTCGATGATCGCCTTGTTCGTCTTGGCAAGGCCAATGTTTTTCTCGGTTGCCGACGCATCGCTGTTGTTGATGTGTGCCTCCATGTCCTTCAGACGTTTGATCTGCTTCCGGTAGGTCGTCACAAGCCTGCCCATAGATACATAGGCGGCTTCTTCGTTTCGGTACGCGGTGGCATCGTCAACCATGCCCTGCTTCTGGTAGTTCCGGAATGTAGTGTAGGCGTCCTGAGCGTCCTTGGCTTCTTCATAGAACCGCTGAAGATAGGCGTCCTTGTCAATCTCGCGGTAGAAGTTCTTGATGATTGGCATTTTCTTGGCCGATAGCGTTTCGTTGGCCGCGTCGAACGGAATCGACAGCATATCCGACATGAGCTTTCCTGCGCCGCCGAACATCGTTGATACCGATAGCTTCAGTGTTTCCGGTGAAACAGATACAGCGCCTTCCCTGACCTTATCACCACCCGTCAGCGTGTTTAACCATTCAGCAACAACGTCATATCCAGACCCTCTAGTGGCAGTCCACATCTTCTCGCTATCGGGTCTCGTGGTATCAAATGGCGAGTCAGGATACAGCGGAGAACCGCCGAATGGAGATACGTTCGCGGCGACGTTCAGGAACGGCTTTGGCAAAGTTGGGGCAATGTTGACAATGTTCTTCATGTCCAACTTGTCTGTCAGTGGGTTACCGAACGGCGAGAAGTGATCCGCCGCAAGACTTGCCATCTTGACCGCGAGCTGCTCCTGCTTCTCTGGATGCTTGATGACCTGAGCGACCAGTTGACCAAACCCAGCGAAGAACCCGAACCCATACGGCATTGGAATAGACACCTGGCTATCGCCAAACTTCATGGCCAAATATCGGCTTCGTAGCTGGTCATCGAGAAGATCGTCATCGTCATCCGACATCATGCCAGCCATTACCCCAAGGGCTGCAAGACCGCCCATGAGCGCCCATACCTGCTCCCTGTGTTTGGAGAACAGCAGGGCGTGACCGACGTTCCTGGTGCCCTGAATCCCCGCATTGGCGAAGAGCCACACAGCATTGATGTTTGGCCCCCACTCACCCCTGGTGTTGAAGTTGGTTGAAGCATTCTTAGCCAGCTTCCCGGCTTCGTTTGCCGTCATGCCGCCATCCATCCCTGCCTTGAATACCGCAAGACGGGTCATGTTCTCGAAGGTCGAATTCATCGACTCGATCCATGAGAAGAACCGCGTATTCAAGACTTTGGCCCCAACGGCAGCAACGCCTTTCTTGATGCCTTCCGTCTTGAACTTCTTGGCGGCTTCGTCCCATGGGGTATACCGCGCGATAGCCCCATTCAATCGAAGTGTCTGAGCCTCGATGTCGCCTACATACGAGAATCCTGTGTAACCACCGCTGTTCATGAACTGCTTGATGGTCTCATCCCATCCACCTTCAGCCTTCAGCCCGTGGTGCATCGCCCAGGCCGCCTTGAATGCACCCCTAAGATTGCCAGGCACCTTCATGGCCACCTTTACACCAGCCTCTCCTGTTACATAGGGGATGACCGACTGGACATCCTTCAGGGCGTTCATCACAAACCATGCCGGGTTCTTTTGGGTATAGAACTGTCTCAACCATGAATTGTAGTTATTAAGTATCGTCAATCCACCCGGCACCCCAGAGTGCCACAACCGGTTGTATGATCGTGCCATGTCCTCGTTGAACAACTGTATCCTTACAGGCTTCCCATCCTCAATGAAACGGATTTCCTCGGTTGGGTCAAACTGCGTCTCGCGCATGTGGACGTTTGGACTTGGCCTTACTTCCTCAAGCCTTGCATCTGGATCGGTAGCTTTCAGTCCGTCAACAATAGCCTTGGCGTCCTTCTGGCTCGCCAGCTCAACGATAACCCTATCACCAGACCAAACCTGATAAACAACACCACCCTTGTGCAGGTATGGCTTCTCGGGTGCGTTATCGACATCCCACAGCTTCTTGTCAGGGTTAGCCTTCACGAACTCCCTGATCGTCCTTGCGACGTTGGCTTTTTCGACCAACTGAAGTCCGATCTCATAGTCTCGGATGGTGTTCTCGAATATCTGCCCAGCCCGGCTTGATCGACCCAATGCCCGGAAGTCGAGCTTGCTGCCGGTTGAAAGCCCCTGCCCAGTGCCAACGGTTACGCCACGCTCGTCCGCTAGCTCAAACCCTTTCAGGGGTATGTACTTCGGGGACTTGGCGGTGTATTCATCGGCTTGCTCTTGCGTCATCACCCCGCCGGCAACGCGGTTCTCAAGGTTCCTTTCTGGAATGCTTCGCAGTTCTTCCGCCAGCGCAAACAGATTCTCTGAATTTGGGTGTTCCTTGGCCTGCTTGACGATTTCAGCGGCCTCAATGTCGGTCATGCCAGATCCAGACTTACCAGGCTCTCCATTGTTCGGGAAGCGGTCGTTTATCTTTGCTATCTCAGCATTTCGTATGGGCGCGAATTCCGCGTAAGCAAGAAGCGCAACCTCGTCCATCGTCGTTCCGGCGTCATGTATCCGCTTCATGAACGGCTCAACAAGGTTATCGGTGGTATCTTTCATCGCTGCCGCAAGCCTGCCGGGATACCGCTTGATCGCCTCCGACATGTTGGTTGCTTCGGTTATCGTCCCGCCTTGCTTTTCAACCGCGTCCTGAACGGCTTGGAATACGACGGATTCGTCCTGAAGCTTTCTGATTACCTTCTGGAAACGAGTCAATGGCGGGATGGTGAACTTATCCCCAACAAGGCTTTGGGCGGGTGTCTCCCGCTCTGTTTCACGTGAAGCACTGGAAAACAGCGGAAGCCCGTTAGGTATTTCTTCTCGCATTCCATCCGTTATTGGAACAATGTGAATTTTCCGATTAACTTTAGCGCCCTTGTTTTCTCCATCCCTGATTTCGTCAACGGTTGGACCAGTGGTGATAGACGATTTATCAACTCGCCCGCCCCACTTCTTGACAAACTTATTGACGGTATTTGGAAGGATTTCGTCATAGAATTTGACCATCCCCTTGTACCGCTTCATCATGGTTTCTGCGTTATCATCCTGATACCGCAGCGCTTGGGTCTCACCATCTGTCCATCCAATTGAATCGTACCCGCCCTCTACCGCCATACGTAGGGCCGTCTTCATGGCGAGCATTGGCCACGAATTCTTGAATGGGGCGTTGGGAACGGAAGTGTATTGAAGATTGTCGCGCTCGTTTTCTAGTGCGCGCGCCTGAGACGCAATCTCCGCGGATCGCGGCACCCTGGCCCCGTAATCAGGGTCACGGTAGAGTTTTTGCAACTCCTTACCGATAGCCTCAATCCTGGATTCTGTTGCTGTATCTTTATACCCCTTCTTCCGACCCTCTTGGTGCCAATCGCTCTGCACTTCCTCGACAAACAAGACCCGCTTGCCATTGGCGTCAGTGCGGTCATTAACCCGAAGGTGCGCGACGATATTCGGCTGGTCGAAGTGGGGCGACCGGAAGTCATTTCCTGCTGAGTCAATCGGCAGCGTCAGCAGGACTTCGCGGTAGTTGGTTCCGCCGGGTAGTTGGTGTTCACCGAATTTTGTCGATCCAGACGACCTTCCATTCGCGTCGTCTATGGCATTATTTCTTTTATCTTCCAGCGTTACATCGCGCACATATATGGCATTCAGCGCAAGCTGCTCAATAATATCATCGCGCGTTACTGAGCCTTCCTGTTCATCAAGCCACGGTATGATTCCGCTGTATTCAAGCTCCTCGGCCTTGAAGTCTCCTTTCCGCTGAAACGCCTCAATGACCCGCTTCATTTGCTCTACAGAACCTTTGGCGGAAAGTTTATTTCCTAGCACGCGGGACATCTGCGAGTACCAATTTGGCGCCCTTGATGACCGCATTGCATCCACACCATTCACCACAATCCCGCTGGCGTCACCACGTCTTGCCGCACGAATTGCCATGGTAGTCAACATGCCTTCGTCCAGCTTCCCGGTGAACCCGATCCTGTACAGGAATTCCTTGATCGCTGAAACGATCCTCTTCACAAATGGATGGTTGGCATTCTTCTCGGCAATGTACGCTATCGCCTCTTGTGCAATGCGCTTATCGGAAAGAATCTTGTCCGCCATCTGGTTTCTGAAGTCTTGGGAATCAGGATCAAACCCAAGACCTTCCGCCGCATTGACCGAACGCATAGCATCCATGGCGCTCTTGCTGCCCATCCTGACCATTTTCGCGGTATCACCGACAACCCTCGGATACTTGTCGCCCAGCATCTTCTCAAGGCCGTAGTGGACCCCTACTTCGTGCAGGAATACCCCGGGCGCTTCGGATTCCTTCATGTTCCACGGAAGCAGATAGGACGTGTCAGTGGACGGGTCGTAGAATCCTTTGACGTTGTGAGTCTGGAAGCGCGAGACTTTTGACGCTTCATCGGAGAACATCATGTCGGTGAACTTCGACCCGCGCTTTTCCATCTCGGCGCGAAGTTCGGCTTCAGTGTTAGGAATAACGAGACGATTTCCGAGTTTCGTCAGAACCTTGTCGCCGAATTTGTTTGATATGGCTGATACGATTTTGTCGGAATTTGCCGTAGCACCACGCTGCTGCCCTGATCGTGATGCGACAATGCTCGGATTGCTTGAATCGTATGTTCCTCTGTTTCCTATGGCCGACTTGATCTGCTCGGACTGCCAGGCGACCCAATGCGTGTCACCGCCCATGGTCGTCGTGTATGCCCCATCGTGCCCGGTTGCGCGGGACAGCGCCTTCAGCCATGCTTCGTGATCGTTTCCGAAAAAGTCATTGCGCAGAGCGGCTATGTTAGAGCCTCCCGCGTATGAGTTGATCGCTTGGTTAAGAACCTTATCGAACCCATCGTAGGCAATGTCTCCGAAGTCCATCAGCGGACTTTCTTCGGCGTTCCGAATATTTGGGCGTCCGAGAATCATCTCTCGCACTTGCTTTCGGGAAAGCTTGATGTCTGCCCCCATAACTTCCCCGGTGGAGAAGTCGATGAACAGCGGGTTTTTGATCGACAAGTAGACAGGCATTACCCGCCCAGACGCACCCTTGGATACCGCGAGTTGCGCGTACCGTGATGCGCTATCTGGATTGTCGGTAAAGTAAAACCCAGAGCCGGTTTGCGATGCGCCCTCGCCCGAATAGGCGCTATCATGACTGAAAGCGGTGAAATCCGCGCCAGTCCCGTGATACATTACAAGCGGCCTACCGTCAGAATCCACCACCTTGCTATCACCGAACCACTGCCAGAATGCCTTTAACTTTTCCTTGTCGCGCGCAATAAGCTGTCCGTTGCTATTTCTGGTTGGGCGACTTATTCCGTCAACAACGATTTTATCTGGAATGGACTCTTGATCTGTATTTTTTGACGTGTACACGCCGCCCAAGTTGTATAGCGCGTCAATATTTCCGCTCTCAGCAGCCGAAGCTCCTTTAGAATCAATCCAGTCGAGAAGTCTAAGTTCACCACTACCCCTAATCGCGCTGACGAAACTTCCGATGTTTTTTGCGGATGGCATACTATCTGTTTTCAGGGCGATTGCAGATGCGTTAGACTTGTCAATCGCCGCAAGAATTCGCTTCGCACCTTCCCCGCCGCCGGATTTTAGCGCCTGCATTTCAGCGTCCGACATCATGATAACGCCGGCAACTTGGTGCTGGTAATTTAGAAGAAGTATACCGCTGTCGATTCCTCTGAACGCTTTTGCAAGATTATCCTTGTTCCCAATAGTCTCGTCAGACGGATCATTCTTCACAAATGTCCGCTCGGTTATCTGGATGCTGTGCTTCCTTTGCATTGGAACGAACTTTGTCGGTGATGACGTTCCAACCTCCTGCCACGCCGACTTACCGATGACGACGTGATACCCCACACTCATACCGGTTCCTTCCGCCGATCTTGCTGTGGCCTCCGTTACCCTTTCATCGTCCTTCGATGGCGATGGATTGCCTGATGGATGGTTATGAACAAGGTGGATAGTGTTCGCGCCTTCAATGCTTGCCGCCTCAGAAACAATAATCAGCGGAGAAACCGATGAGGATGTTTTGTGGCCCTTGGTATGCCGGAACACCCTGAGAATCTTTCCCGCCTTGTCTGTGACAACCGCGTACATAGCCTCTTGAGCGTCTTTTCTGATAGACGCCATAAGGTGACCTACATCCTCAGGGGAAGATATATGGTCAACGGCTGACCTGATTGTCGCTACTGGCTTGGCTTTGACAATGACGTGATACAGGTCGGCGTAGGCTTGTCGCTTTGACTCTCCCGGCTTGGAGAATAGGTCAAATTGTCCCTGTACTGGCGTCGCCTTTTTGGAAACGGGACGTGAATTACCTTCCCGGTTCGGTACGGGGTTGGGTTTTCGCTCATTACTTGTCGCCTTTAGTCTTGACCCAGAATTAACCCCAGTAAACACGCCGTGTCTTGTCGCGTATGCTGGCTTTATGTTGCGAGATTCAAACGACATCGCCTCGCTGCGAGAGAACGCAACCCACCGGCTTTTGTCGGCGGTAAACGTCCCGTTGCTCGTCATTCCCATTTTGCCGTCTGTGTAGTAAAACGATAGGTCTTGCGAACCTGTCGAATCGGAATTTTCTTTTTGATCTGTCTTTTTGACTGTCTCCGTGTCTTTTCCAATTAGGTCTTGCTGCCCACCGGCAACGGCAATGTCAGCCGGTCTATTCGATCCGGAAAGCCGGAAGTCTTTTGCCTCGCTATCTGCCTTGCGACGGTTTTCGGCCTCAACCTCGGATTTATCGGGTTTTGCTTTTTGTGGCGTAGCGCCATCCTTTTCATTGGTTAGTGCAAACGCTTCTTGTTCTCGTACCCCCGCAGCTTCTTGGCCACTTCCTTGATCCTGTCTAGCGTAGGCATTGGTGTTTTCTTGATATTGATTCTCTGTTTCTGATTTTGCTTCATCTATCATGCCCTCAAGTGCTGTGATTGCGCCTGCGTAGTCATCGCGGTGACTTCCGATCACCGAGACAATTTCATTTTCAGGAATTCCTGAATCCAGAGCTTTGTTGTAGAGCTTTGCAATAAGGAACTCACCTGGCGTTGAGCCTATATCGCCCATCGCATCGCGCTCTTCTTCGTACATTACTCGGTAATCGTTTGGGTTCCCGTACTCCTGAATGCTGTCTGCAATTTCAGAGTCGTATGCGTTCATCAATCCAGTGATAATTCTAGCCTCGGACTTACCGAGGGTTTTCCCTTCAAGCGCCTTCTTGACGGCTTTGTCAACAGCCTTGACCGATGGGAATACCTCTTTGAAGTCTTGAAACCACATAGGATTAACGCTGCTTGTCCTGCCAATTATCCGGTCGTGTTCATCCTTGATATGCGCTATCCCGCCTCCAGGCACAAGGCTATTCGATAGGCTTTGAACCGCCGATCTGTAGCTCTCTTTCAAGAACCTTCTATCGGTTAGTCCCTTTGGAAGAACCCCGGTATCAGGCTCCTCATTTGCCTTGTCCATCACCTCTCTGGCCGAAGGAATAGGCTTTTGTGTGATATTTGGCTTTACCTGTTCTTGCTGAGACTTGGCAATGGCGTCAGGAAGCGACCGCGCAGTCCCATGGCTGATAGGAATCCCATTCATAACATGGTCGCCAAGGTCAACCTGAACCTGGTCCGCCTGAGCCTTCAGGGCGGCCACGTCCCTCTTGGCCTTTATGGCATTCGCTGAAAGTACGGCGAAGTTGTTTCCTTCAACATGGTAAACATCAAGCCCAGCCGCCTTGGCGGATTCCGTCAGCGCCTTGATTGCCTTCGTTTCCGCCTCTTGGCCGTAGGTGTCGCTGATCGCCTTGAGACCATCAAGGTTGATGACGGTGGTCGCCTGCTTTCCGGTGTCTTGCTCAAGCGCCTGACGTGACTTCACGCCGGGGATTTCACTGGTCTTGACCGCTTGCTGGGCCTCTTGGGTCGGTAGCTGTGCCTGCGCTTCTGATTTCTGCAAGGCAACCTGACCGGGTTGATCGGGAATCTGTGATATTGGCTGATCTACCAATGCAAGCGTTGATGTCTCTTCCGGCGAAACTCTGGCCGCTTGTTCGGGGATATTGGTTTTATTCCTCGCCTTCTCGAAAGCCATCTCCATCGCCGTTTTTTCGACAGGGATTTGCGCTTGCTCCTGAGCGGGCTGATCGGACATGCCGGCGCCCACATCTAGCCCATTGTCTACTTGCTGGATCGCCGCCGGTTGGATAGGTGGAATCCCTGTCTCTTGGTTAAGCTGTTCGTCAACGGGCGATATTATTTGAGTGGATGGCGTCCGTTGCTCCGGGTGTATGCCTTCCGGAATAGGAACGCTGGGCGTTTGCTTGGCGGCTTGTTCAAATGCTGTCACTTGGCCGGCGACCGATGCGACTTCATCCACGCCGTCAAATGGCTTCTGGCCGCTGGATACGCTTGGAATTTCGGTTTTCGCAATATCCGACGCAACGGTATCGGCCGAGTCCGGGGTGAGAATCAGGCCAAAACGCTTTGCGACAATCGCCGGATTAGGGTTTCGAGTCAGAAACAGCCTTTCACCCATTTCCTGCGGGGTAAGTTGTCGGCCCATCTTCCCGACTCTGAGTGTCGTTGACCCATCCGCTTCCTTGTACAGACCTCCCTCTATGCCTCGCTCTTCTTCGTCGAGTTGGCGCAAGCGTGCGTCACGCAGTTGATTGACCTGCTCAACCGTTACTTGGTTTGGGCTTTTTCCAGCGTTTTCCTGTATTGCGCCCTGATCTTTCTCAAGAGTAATGTCGGGACCGTGGATATACCCACCAACAGCACCAGGCATGGCCCCTGCAATGGCACCCATTACACCAGCATCAATTGCCGACCTGTGGGCCTTTTCGTCAATCGGGTTGCCCTTACCAAGTTCTTCTGTATAGGTCTGCGCCACCTCTTGAGCGCCACCAATCCCAGCCCCGACACCGCCGGCAATCGCAGCACGGCCAACCTTTCCACCTATCGTGGTCGCTTCTGGAAGCGATTTAAGCCACGGCATCTTTCCAAATAAGGCATCCAATACAACTCGGTCAGTCAGAGCTTCAGGCCCCGTCGCCGCAACAGTCGCGGCCAATGCCCTGAACACCTCTGCCCCGGTTAGAACACGACCTTCATCGGTGGCTTTTTGGGTTAAATCACCACCTATCTCACCGCCTTCCTGCTGAAGAACTTGTCCTGTGATGGCAAGGTTCTGACCAATCCTATTGGCAACATTGGACACTGCAACCTTTTCGGCGACATCCTTAGAGATTTTTTTATGCGCTTCCATCAGAGCCGCTGTTTCCTTTTCAACCATTCCGCCAGCAACACGCTCGACAGTTCCTTTAAGGGAGGCCTTA
>Ga0208916_10000215_pt1 | contig 29506 bp, 49 predicted proteins | sample DEB19_08_DNA_5_FD_184523 | JGI IMG/M metagenome (GOLD analysis project Ga0208916, IMG submission 184523) | Aqueous microbial communities from the Delaware River and Bay under freshwater to marine salinity gradient to study organic matter... | ecosystem: Environmental > Aquatic > Marine >... | reverse complement strand
GACTAACATCTTTGCCTAATAGAAACCTATCTATGTTGTACTGGTGAAACTTCTCACCTCTACCCTGTATCTCTTTTACTATTTGGTTTCGTGTTTTGGTCTTTAATGCTTCCCTTAGATAAGCTCGTAAACTATAATCATCTATGTACATATCAAAAGTATTTTCTCTATTGCAGATTTATGCTTATCAATTGTATCTAAATACTCTCCTTCATAAATAAATATTTTCTTTTCTTTATGTAATTTCATTTTTCTATGTATTTTTTTATGTTCTGAAATTGTCATAACTAGTACATCATTTAAATAATTATAATTCCAGTGATGTAATTCATAACCTTTTTCACATTTATTATCTCTATGTAAATTTTTATAAATATATGTTTTCATCCAAGGTTTATCATTAGTTATGTTTCTATACTTTTCTAAATAGTTTAACCTTTGATATTTTTCACGTCCTCTTTGTCTTTCACTTTCAACAAACAATTCATCTTTAAACAATTCGTGATGTCTTTTAGCTGCTTGTGACTTACAACATTCTTTACATTTATTCAAGTGTCCATCTGCCATTTTAAGATGAACATAATATTCAGAAACTACCTTCTCAACATTACATACAATACAATTTTTTGTCTTCATATTAATATGACGTAAAAAGGTAGTTTTTAGTTGCCTTTCTAAAAGGGGAGGTCATCAGCGTCTAATTGAGTTACTCTAATGTTTGGTTCTTCAGTTTTAACATAAGGCTCACTAAAAGAAGCACTGAAATACTTTGTACCCTTTGAAGATTCTTTAAGCCATAACGCTACTTCCATATCTTTGCCGTTTACATTTACCTTCCCTTTGTAATCGGGATGATTCTCTGACTTCTTGTTATCATTTTTAAAGATAGCACCTGAATTGTTTTTTGTTTCCATTTTATATTTATTTAATTGTTACTATTTAAGGTTTATTGTATTATTTCTAAAGTTTATTTCACTTTGAAGTTTTCTGTTTTCAGATTCTAATTTTTCAATTTTATCTCTTAGTTCATTTATTTGTAAATTTTGTTCTGAATTTTCAAGCATTAAATCTTTTATTATATCTTTAATCAATTCCTTTGCTTTCATAATAGTCATTTTTAAGTGTTAGTAAATAAGCTATTGAACAAACCCAACCCCAAACTATTGCAGGTGTGAGCAGTATTGTTAGTAAAATTATCATATTGTTTCTATTAGTTGGTTATAGTATTCTCTACACAATTCTATTCGTGTTTTTATCTCTTCAATTACCGTCTCATCCCTATCAATAACAAAAGTTTTAATTCGTTTTTCTGCAGGTATGTGGTCAAAGTTATGCTTCGCTTCTACGAAATCACGAATATCTTGGTTCTCATCTATTGACTGCTGCTTCCAGTGTTCCCTTCTAACTTCATCTTCAACTATTTCAAATGGTGTATTGATTAGGCAGTAACAAAGTAAAGAAGTTTGCTTACCTGTTAGCCACATATACCCCTGCAATTGGTAAAAGTAATCTTTATTAGGTAACTCATCCTCAAAAAATGGGAAGGTAGTAGCATCCCAACTAGATTTGACATCTAAAAGAATATCAGTATTAACATCGGGAGTACCCTTAATCCAATCGTTGCTAAAGCTTTCTTCGTTTTTATATATGAATCCAACTTCCAAAGTGTCCATTGCTAAATTAATAGCATCATCTTCTACGGCATTACCCTTGTCAGTATATCTGCTCCAAAATTCCTTATAGATTCCGTATTTCTCTTGTAGTACAAGCTCCTGTATATAGGTCTTAGTAGTTTGTGACAGCACCTCGCTTTTTAAACGAGGCTTTGTCATAACTTTCCCTAATTGGCTGCATCTTACTTTCATTTTGAAATAGCTTTAAGTTGTTCAGGTGTTAAAGTGAAATCACTTTCAAGGTCTTCAATTGAATACTTACCACTTACAATAGCATCTAATGCTTTATCAAATCTTTTAGCGTCAATCGTAGGCTTCTTTGGTTCGTGTTTAACTTGCTCGCCTGAAGCATCGGTATCTTTGTCGGTTACAAGTCCGCAAATCGAAGATAAAGCATATCTACGAAGATATGTGATAGCACTACCCAATACTTGGAAGTCGTTCATACCTTTCAATTGTACATTCTGAGGTATTGCCGTCTTGCTTTCAATGCTTTCACCACTTTCACAATGGAATAAAATAGTAATTAAATCAGTTCCGTTGATTAACTGAGTAAAACCTAATCCGTTTTTCTTTAGTAATGGATTAATAGTTTCAAAGATTTTAGGCAAATCGGCATAAGTGTAACCGTAACCTTGTGTTCCTTTGTGAATAACAGGCACTTCTTGTTGAAATTGTGCCAAACTTTTAAATAAATTCTTCATAGCGTTTGTTTTTATTGGTTAATTTATATGCGAATATAATCATATTATTTTAATTGGCAATACTTTTTATCTTTTTTTTATAAATTTCTATTATTTCTTTTAATTCTTCTTTTGTCCACTTCTTTATATCGTGTGCTTTAGCTTGAAGCTGCATTAATCTTTCACCTCCTATTCTCTTTTCTATTCCTATTTGATAGTTAAGGAGATTCCCGCTTAAAAAAGTGTTGCAATGTTCACACTGGAGGTGACAATTGTCTTCATTAAATCTTACCGATGAATGTCCTCCCTGTGAAAAATAATGCCCACAATTTTTCTTCTTTGGTGGTAAATCACAACTAATGCAGTTTAAACCCTCGTCACGCATCCTAATAAACTTATTAAATACTTGTTGCGTAATCTTCAGATAGTCGCTCAAAGTTGTTAAATCTGCTTTCATTTGGCTTTTCTTCTTAGTCCATTTCTTTTCGTTTTCGGCTTTTACCCAAACTTTTATACATTCGTCTTTTAGGCAATATTTCTGAAGGAACTTTACAGGCTCGAATTGTTCTTTGCAATGCTTACATCTCATACATCTTCAAGTTTAGTTCTGCTTGTTTTACTTCGTACTTTAATTCAAGGTTTAAGCGTTCAAGCCTGTAAGAAGTTTCAACTTGCATACGCAATTGTTTTTCCATCTCGTGAATAAAAGCGTACACATCTTCTAGTTCAGTTTGTGATTCCTGCATAGAATTTATTAAGTCGGTTCTATTTGGGTGCTTTGCTATTATTTCGTCTTTTGATATCTCAATCTTAATAATATTTTTTTTAAGTATTGCTTTTTGTTTTAGTAGTTCTAAGTTCATAATTTAAAATGGTAAGTCGTTTAATTTTCGTTCAATCATTGTTAATTTTTGTTTTGGTCTGTGCTTTTTTAGTGGGTCAATTCCTCCAATAGTAAAACCTAAACCTCTGTTAAATTCACAAAGTACAGGCAGTTCAAGTTCAGTGTGCTTACCTCCAGTGTCCATATCTTTAATTTTTTCTACACCTATCATAGTTAAAAACTTCATATCCTTATGCTTAATTAATCTATGAATCACAAACATATCATCACATCTATTTAAAAATGCTTTGCCTCCTTCAATGTGGTCCTTTAATGGTGGTTTAAGATGTCCTTTCCAATGGTGCTGCTCAGGATAAAGATTTCCATTTCTACCGCTTTCACTTGTTGGGTGCGTATTTATGTAGATAGTTTTTCCTGTATTGTTTACAAATTGACGGGCCATATTTAAGAACCTGTAATTACCTTCATAAGTCATATCCCTATCAAGTCCTGTAAATGGGTCTATCAAACAAGCATCAGCATCTGAGTTTCCAAATATAGCTAAAAGTTCTTCAGGCTTATAAAGTTTTGCATTATCTACGAAATCAAAGTTTTGTTCTAAGTAAGTTGAGTATTTATGAATTTCATTTTCTGTAAGCTCTTTGAATGGTTTACCTGAATACATCTGTATCATATCTCGCATTAATTGTCCTGATTGATTTTCGCCACTCCAAATTATAAACTTTAAATTTTGTTTAATTGCAAGTGCTAAAAAGTACCAAGTTATCCAATAAGTTTTACCAACGTTATCGTGGCCCAAAATAATATTTAGTTGTTTAGGTTTAAATCTTAAATTATCATCTAGGGGACAACCTAAGCCTAAGCCTTGTTTAATTTTGCCGTTACGATAATCAAGCAAGTAATTAATTGAGCTTCCTTTTTGCTGTATCATTTTGAATATTTTTGTACGTGTGCCATAACGTGATTGTATAAAATATCATCGCTTGAAGCTTCAGGTGATTTAGGTGCATTTCTCTTTAACCAATTTTTAGTAGTCAAATATAAAGATGTATATTTTTTGTTCATTGCATTATTTTCAATTTGGTCTAATATATCATCAATATCATTTTTAGTATAAACTTCAACTAACTTTTCAAAATCAGTTTGTGATAAACTTAAATGGTCAAAGCTTCTATATATATGTATATCTTTCTCTTTAACATTAACATTATCTTTAACAGCTATTTTTGCTATCGTTTGCTTTGATTTGCTATCGTTTGCTATACCATTTATGCGATTGCTATCGTTTGCTATACTTTGCCATCTTTTCTCTGCACCTATTTTACCCGCAACACTACGATTAGCTTTAGTTTCCTCGAATTTAACAAGGTCTCTTTTTAGCTGTAATTTAATAGGTGTAAATGCAATATTTATTAAAATATCATCACTTATTGGGTTTTCATCATTAACATAAGACATTATATGTTTGATTAATTTACCCGCAATTTCATCAGGAAGTTGTGAGAATAGTTCTTTTTGGTCGGCGTAAAGAATAAAGCCTTTTTTGTTTTCTGCCATAGTACTGCACTTAAAATGATAAAACCCCTTCAATTTTCGGGAGTGCAGCCCTAATCATCAAAGAGGTTTTTAATAAAGTTTTTTATGCCCCTGCACTGGGTCTGCTAATATACGTATTTAATTAATACGAAGTTGCATCTGTTAATAACTTTTTATACAAAATCGTCAATCTTCTTTTTTAAATTGTCTAATTGCCTGAGCGAATTTACTTTTAATATTGCTTTCTTTAAGCTTGGTCTTATTGGGTAAACTTCCATTAGGTCAATAGTGTAGTTTAAATACTGTCTATCTTTAATTCTTGTCCAATATTTATGGCTTTCTATGTAGTGTATTATTGTAGCGTGATTCTTATCTAATAAAGCTCCTATTTCTTTAAGCATTAATCCTTCCATTCGTAATAAGTTAGCCAAGTAAAATCTTCTATAAACTTTTTCTCTTTGTCGGTTAGGTAAGTTCAATTCTTCTGCTGCAATTATTGCTGTTATTTCTTCTATTTTAGTCATTTTAAAAAGTATTTGTTGTATTTGTCTTTGTTTAATTGGTAACCTAACTGCTCGTACATCTTCAGGTAACGGTAAATTGACCGCTCACTTATTGCTAAATATCTTGACATTGCATTTATTGGTCTTGGTTTAATCTTTAAGAATTCAATTAATTTTATTACTCTTAACATTCTGTGCTGGTTCATACTGTTATAATTTTAAAAGTACCTGAATAGTGGTTACCATCGTTTTGAAGTTGTCGCTGTTTCCAAACTGCAATATTTCTGCAAATAAAGTAATAGGTTTCAACTGCATTACCTTCTATTTCGTATGTTAGTCTATATGATTTCATCTCCGTTAGTTTGCTGTTGTAAAATATCAAAGCCGTACACTAGGAAGAAACTATCAAAGTGTCTTAGTATCGTATTTTTATTGTAAGCAAACAGCTCTTTGCATCTGTTGATATACCACTCGCGAAAGTTTAAGTATTGCTTAAGTGTTAGGTTGCCATTCATATCTGCAAATAACCATTGTTGAGTTATTGCTTCGTTGTTAAATTCTCTGCGTTCTTCAGTTTTGTTTGTCATTGTCTTGTTGTTTAGGGTTTAAATAATCGTCTTGTGCTTCTAAGTAAGCTAAGTATAAGTCTAAGTCAAAGCTCCCGCCTTTATCTTCGTGTGAGGATTGGTTTATCCACCACATCATTTTTCTTTTAATGCTGAAGCTTGTTGGTATAAATATATTTTCCATAGTTTAATTGTTAAAGGTTTCGTTGTAGTATTGTTCAAATTCTAATTTTTCTCCATTATTACCATCTATTATTCCCACTTCATAGCATAGAGCCATTTGTTTCTTTTCTATTGCTAAAAACTTGTGAAAGTGATTAATAAACTCTTTGCCTTCTGTGGTGTACACATTAAAGTAATTAGGGAATAGTGCCTCTAGTTCAGAGAATACCTGCTGTACTGCTGTTTTATTTTCCATCTTAATATTCGTTATTATCGGTTTGAAAATCTCTCTCATCATCTATGAACCCCTCAAAACCAAAATCATTAGGGTCTTCAAGTATTCTTTCCTGTATAAATTCTATCATTTCTTTTACTTGAGATTCTTTAGGTTCAAAATAACTTCTAATTCCGTCTATTTCTTTAAAACTATCGTTGAAATAAACCTCAACTTCTAATCCTCTTTCGTAATCCCATCTACCAAAGTTCCAATCAAAAACAACAATGTATTGTATTCCTCCACCTTCGCTAAAATATTCAACCTCGCATTTGTTAACAGGTTTAAAATTATATTCTATTTCTTCCATTGTTTTAAAGTTTAGCTGTTAATAATGTGTATCTCGCCTTAAGCCTGTTAATGGCTCTTATTTCTGCCTGTATGTTTTCTTCAGTGTGGTAAGGTGTTAAGCCTTGTTCATTGTTTCTACCATTTGACCAAATCATTTCGTCTAAAGCTCTTTGACCTTCAATAATTAAGTCAATGGTTCTAATACAAGCTTCGTGTCGTTCTCTTAAATCTTTCATATTGCTGCTAAATAAAGTATTATTAATAATCCGCCTATCATAATAAGCATTCCCTTGCCTAAGTAGGCATCATCCTCGTTTGTTGGTGTAAAGTAGTCGATTATTTTTTTCATAGCGTTTAAATTAAATGTGCGTTACCAAGTCGCACCCCTTGTTTTTTATTATTTTTTTATTTTATACTCTTGAAAAAGAAATTGTTTTTGTAATTCAATAAATTCATAATATTCATATTTTGACAAAGATTTTGAATACCAATATGCTTTTGTTAATTCATTATCAAGTAATTCATTAAATTGTTTTTGTGTTACTTTTTTCATAGCGTTTAAATTAAATTGTTAATTGTTTTCCCGTTTTGTTATACACAAAGATAATACTTATTTACATTTGTCAATAACTTATTTAATATTTTAACATTTTTTAACATTTGTTCTACGCCCAGCATAGGTTTCAAAAAGTGAAAATTAGGGTTATGTCCTTAAGTTTGACCAAATTTTACCAAGTTTTTAAGGCTATGTCCTTAAAAAATATAATAATTATAAGGTTATTCCCTTAAAATATATAATAATTGGCGAGTGCATTCACTATAAAGCATAATTAACTATTCAAATTATATAAATTTTACATATAATGTATAATATACTTTACAAATTGTAGATATTTTGTTACTTATAAGTTACATTATTGCTATCGAGAATAGCATTATTTAAGACTTTTCGCTATTTGATTAAGCATTATAGTGGAAAATTACCATCACTAAATAGGTTATATTCCGTTTATGGTGTAAAATTCTAACAATGTACAGTAAGGCTTATTTGTTGTCACTTGTTTGTTTAACATTTGTGACAAAAGTGTCGCATATTTAGTAAACATTTGCCCTTTATATTTTACAATTCATTAGATATAAGTGAGACTAAGCGTTTATTTTAGCGAGGGGTGGCACGCAAAATGTCAAGTTTATTGCGTAAAAAACTAGACAAAAAAACCCCGCTAAGCTAATGCCTAACGAGGTCTCCTATTACTCACGCTATGAGAGTTAGAATATATGTGTAAGCCTTGCTATTTGTCCGTGTTCTTTGTGGTGTATAAATGCTTCTACTGCCTTGATTGAAAGATAGCCATTTCGGTGATGCCAAGAATCACTACCTGAAGGTGAGCGTAAAGATTCAACTGTTACTCCTATATAGTCTTTACTGGTTTTATGGTGAATATGGTGAGTGTAAACATAACGATGCTTCGACTCGCTCCATTCCTTTGGAAATTCGTGTGCCATTAATAAAGGTAAGTCTGCTAATTTAGCACCGTCTCCGTGTGTAGTTCCGATTAAATTCTTTCCGTATAAGAACCCTTTCCTGTGAGCAATTGAGCAGTCAAAAGTAATGTTAGGACAATCTTTAAACCAAGTTTGAATAACATCAGCAAGAAAAAAGCCACTTGTATAATCGTGGTTCGAAGGATTGAATGTAAAGTGTACATCAGCAACTGATAATAAAGTTTCAAGTATTTCAACATATAGTTTTTTTGCAGTTAGAAAATTGGAATACCACATTCCGTCAGTGTCTTGAGGTGTTCCACTGGTTGTTGTTCGTTTAGGATTGTCAATGTGGAGAATATCATTACCACCGATGAATAATATCTTATCTATACAAACACCTGAAGACTTATCTAAAAGTCCTTGTACGCCTTCTCTAACTCTTTTAACGGCTATCTGAGTATTATAGTCTTCACCTACTTCGAATGATTCACAAAGTTTACCGATATGAATGTCTGCAGGGTCGATAACTAATAAGTGACCTTCTTTGCTTGGCGTTCGTGTTATTGTAGGGTATTTCGGTGCGTAATCACGAAGCTCGTCTAAAATAGATTCCTTTATAGAATGTAATTTAGCTTCCTGTTCGTTTTTAAAATTAGGATTCTTAAAGAATAAACTTGCACTTTTGGTTTTAAGCCATCCGTGTTTTACATCCTCATCATTAATGTCTGCTGCATCAGTAGCTTTTTTGATTGCTCGATATTGCGTAACAACATCGAATTCTTCTCGTGATATGCGAGGTCTAATTTTACTCATAGCTTAAATTTTTTGGTAAATGTAAACTATTTATTGAATGGGTTGTATAATTTGTCGAGAATTCGTAAAACAAAATTTAAAACAAAGCCTATTATTAAGCCGTAAAAGAACAAACGCCAATTAGTTTTTGCTTTGCCTTGCTTCTTGTCCTTGTATATATACTTGTATTTTAGCACATCTTGTTTAAGAACTTTTGTTTTGTACCTATATTCTATTTTAGTTTCCCATTTTGTTTTAGGAATGTAAATATTTGAGTATTTAATAATAGTATCTTTTTGCGTTACTATCTTTTCCCAATAAATTTTGTTATCTACAATAACAGGAATCGAGTCTATAGTTGAAATTCGGATAGTGTCTGAACTTTGTATTAATTCAAGTCCATTTTTGACTGCTTTTTTATAATGCCATATAGCACGTTTAGAGTGACTGCAAGCAAAAAGTAATGTGATAATACTTAAACTAATTAATAGTGTCTTAAATCGCATAAAAACAGGCTTTAAAATCATTTAATCTATTCAACCACCCTTTAAGAAATACTGAATTTTTACCTTTTGCTATTGCTCTAAAGAATCTTTCTCGTTCAACAAACATAACTGAAAGCAATTCCCTTGCGTTAAGTGAGTTTATAGCAGTGATTGTTTGCATTCCTATTGAGCCGTCTATTGCTATTTTTAAACCGCACTGGTTAACACACTTTTGTACTGTTTTAATTGCTTGAGATGTACCACTTCCCCAAGCTATTTCAGTTAAGAATATTGCTAAAGTAACATCATTGATACTATCAGCTTTAACTCCATCCCAATATGAACCCTTGAATACCTTAAACCAATCTTCGCTATTCATTGTTAGAAATCTGCTATCATTATCTTTACCAAATGTATGCACCCACGCTTGATAAGTTATACCTGCGTTGGTATGGTAACCGCTTTTACCTTCAAATGGTGTAGGGCAAGGATGTGAAGCTGCCGAGTCACTAGTGTGACGGCTAAGTCCACCTTCCCATTTACGAATAAAGTGTACAAATGCGTTAATCTTTGAGTCCATCGATATCAGTTTTAATTATTTTTGCTCTTGCGAATAAACCTCGCATTGCTTCCCAAAGGTTAAGTCCTTTAACTGCGATTACATTTTCGTTTATGCTCATTACTTCAATACTTATTAGAATCAATGATACTATTTTAGTCAACATTAAAGGCACTGAAAAGAATGTTAGCATTATATCATTGAGAATAAACTTGTCTATAAGGAAAAAAAGTATAACGGTGATTTGATAAAGCATCATTTTAGAAATTATTCCGCTTAGTTTTCTGCTTGATATTTTCTCTTTTAGTTTACGAGCTTTCCAAAGTCCAGTAATCGTATCTAAACAAATACAAAAACCTACTAGCATTATTAAACCACTTATAGGCATAAAGAATGTCCAAAGAACTGCAAGTATTTTTGGAAAACTTGTGCGAACTGAAGCTAATAATATGAATAGTTGCATTCTCAAAACTCGTCTTCCTCCTCGTTACTAAATTGTTGAATCAATTGATAAGTTAAGAAGAAGAATATAGCACATCCACCTAAAGCAACATATAAAGTGCCTGATAAATACATAGCAAGTGCTGCAGCATAAGCAAACACATAATAGATAATTCCTAATATTTGTAGTTGTGTCATTTTGATTCGTTTATTACAGGTGAGTATTCGATTAAATTAATATCATTTAACCAATCAAAATCTGCATTCGTATTCTGGTCTATTTCTTCCGTTGAAATAACCCAATCACCTACTGAATCTTGAATAGGATTAAAATAACTATCAGGTGCATATTGTTGACCTACTAGTAAATCCTTTTCTTCTATTGTTAATAATCCTACTATCATACTTGTCTGCTTAATGTTGTTTGGAATGCTTGAACTCTTGTATATAAATTAGATGCTTGAGTATCAGTTAAGCCATCTCCTATTGTTGAGAACGCACATTGTTTTGTGCCAAAGTAATTTCCTCTTGATGCATCGTATTCATTATAAGCGCCTATGTATATATTAGCATTTGTATTATCTTGAGTTAAAACTGTTGTGTTACTAATTTGACTAACGCCATTTTTGTAATATTTTCTGCTATTATTTGCAGTGATAGAACCATTATAAAAACCTAAACTATTTGCATTTGAAAAAGTTATTCTATTATTACTTATAATATTACCACTATCATATCCTGCGGTATTACTTGACCTTCTTATAAATAAAGAATTTGACATATTACCTAATGTTGTCCCTACTCCCATATCAAAATCTACCCCTGAGTTATTATTTGTTCTTGAATAATAACTTATGTGATTAGAATAAAGTGTTAATGTAGATAAAGGGTTTAACTTAGTATCTGCATATCCATTTGTTCCGTTAGGTAAAGCACCTGTACTCGAATGAGTCCATCCTCCACTAAATACTAATCTAAATGCAGCGTCTAAATCACGAGGGTCTTTAAGGTTAAATTTATGGCTTGTTGCCGTACCTCCTACAAATGGATAGATTGCTTTCATCTTTGTCCAAATACCATCTGTTTTTAAACCTGTAACTAAAGTATCAATAGCAGATTGTTGTGTTGAGTCAGTTATAGCAGCAGCAGTGATAAATGCAGAAGCATCTGCGTCAAGAATTGGAACTCCTGTGATATCAGTTAAACCACTCCAAGAGGTAGCTTGAGAAGAACCCCAACCTATTGCGTTGTTAGAGCATTGACCCCAATTTATTGTGTTGTTAGATGAACCATCACCCCATCCGTTACTTCTTGCCATTGCTTATCTTTTTTAAAAAAGTTTTTAACTTCTTAATGTTTTCTTCTTTTGGTTTGTAGTTCTTTTTCATATATACCAACCTGTGTAATTATTGTTTGTATCGGGATAAACCGCACCATTTTGATTGTTGTAATATTCAGGAAATAAATTACTATGAAAAGTAATATAGTTAATAAATCTTTCCGTATAATGTTGTGCAATTTGTCTTTCTTTTTCGATTAAGAAATCAACTTCGTTTTTGTCTATGTTTTCACTATTCTCAGAAGAATGCTTGTAAACTCCTTTGTTTGCAATCGTGTATGCTGCAAATGGTAAGTATTCAACCATTGCCCAATGTATAAGCATAGGCTTTAAATACTGCTCTGTAAGTGATAAATAGTTACCTGCTAAAGTATCGTCTAATATATCCGCTTTAATCTTGTTAATTAGATTCGTTCCTGTATAATTTTGTATATGAATATCTTGTGCTATCTTAACAAATTGTATAAACTTATCAGTGTCTACATTGCCGTTCATAGCAGTAAACTTTACAATATCATTTCGTGTTACTAAAAGTGCTTCTGCCATTAGTTAAATCTTTTATTAGTTGGTAAAAAGCCTTCGTTCGGCATATCAATTGGTCGCATTGCAACTTGTTGTGGATTTCTTATTCTATAACCTGCCTTTTCTGCTTTGTTTGTACTTACTGTTTTTGCGTTAGGACTTAATGGGTCAATTCCCATTCCTTTGTCAAATGCTACAAATGTTTGTCTCATCCATTTATGATGACAAGCACCGCCGCCTTTGTATAACCAAATAGAATAAGTATCAGCTCCTTCAGGACCCCAACCTTTGTTTACTGCAGAACTACCCATACGAAGAATATCCTCTTTTCTATAAACCTTATTTGCAGTTACCATTGATTTACAAAATTCACGAGTATTTTCACTTATTCCTCCGTTGTATCTATATCGTGTAATAAATCTAATATCATTAATTACATCGTCTTGTTTGGATGAAGCTCGTGGATTTGCAACGCCTGTGCTTACAAAATTATAAACCTTTGATAAAAGACTTTGTTTTGGGTTGTTTGCTTTTTCTATTTCAGCGTCTATTGCGTCTTCTTGGTCGTAATCAACTTCAAATTCATCTATTAGAACCCAATCTTCTTGTATATCTTCTCCTAAGTCTATAAGTTCGTTTGTTTGTGAACTTAATTCTGTTCCTGTTTCTTCTGCAACCTGGTCTGGAGTTTGAGTATTTTCTAAATCAGTAAATTCTAAAGGTTGTAATGTTCTAAAGAATAGTTTTAAAGCAATTCCGTTGTAAGCAAGTATCTTATCAAAGGCTTCGCATATTTCTTCTTGCATTGGTCTAATAACCATATTATCAAAAAGAATACTTGAGTTCATTAATTCATCAGCATTTGAACTAAAACCTGTTGAAGTAGCTAATCCAAACAATAAAGGTGAAGTTACATTGTGTCCAAACATTATTTTCTTAGTACATTCTTCACTTAAATATGTGTAGTGTTCAGGTGCATCATTTAAAGGAATATCGTCAACTGTTGTTTTAGATTCTGCATTATTATTAAAAGCAATAATAACTTTTTGTCCTCTTGAACCTGTTAGTTTGTTTAGAACTTTTCTTGAGATAATCTCTTGTTGTTCTTCTGAAGGTACTCCGTTATTAAAGTTAACCACTTTAACGCCCGAAAATCCATTCTGAACTTCATTGATTAAATAATCAGCAACTTCTTCTTCAAGTAGTGCATAAGGCAAAGCTCCCTGATAATCAGGATAAGCGTAATACTTCATTCCAACTGCATATGGCTTAGAATATAAAATTTCTATTTCGTCTTTTGATGTTCCAAATGCTGCGTATCTTACAGGCTTAAATTTCTTTGTGTCTTCCCAATTATCAGAATAGTAATAACCTGTAATTTCTCCATCTGCATTGCACTTTTCAGCTCTTAATAAGTTAACAGGAATATGAAAAGCTTTAAGTATATTTTTTCTATCTTTTGAATAATGAACTTGTAATGCAAATTGACCAAGCATCTTTCGGTCTATAATGATTTTACGAATACAATCTTTGTTAAATAAAGTCATCATTTGAGCGTACTCGTTTGGCTTTTTAGAAGCATCTAATGCACTCAATCCTTTTCCGTAAACTAATCTGCTAATATTGTTTATTATGGCGTTATTCGTTGTTGAATTAGTGTATCTATCAATTAAAAATTGAAAGTAGTTATTATCTTCGCCAAATTCAACCCACTCATCACGCTTAGATTCTTGAATTGTAGGCGTTGTGTATGCGCTTAAATTATGTATGTGTATGTTACTCATAAACTATGAATTCATTAGTTGTTGTGTTGCTTGTATATTGTCCGTTATTCACGCTGAATGTTACTATTGGTTGGTCAGTACAAAATACTTTATCCCTGTATATAATCTCTCCATCATTAAAGCAAGTTAATGTATAAAAATGGTTTTCTATTAATGTAAATATCGCTTCAATAATTGAATAGTAGCTTCCTTCTGTTTCAGTAAAACTTAAAGAAGTTTCTACATTTGTTTGTTCGTCTTTTAATACTATATCAGTTAGTGTTCCTCCTCTTGTAATTAAAGGGAAAGTTTGAGTAAGTATATTTTCAGTTGTTAAAATAATCATCTTATATATTAAATTAACTTTTACTTAATTTGTTTCAAAAAAAAAAGGGTAGCCAAATAGCCACCCTAATTTTAACCTATTAAAAAAGTATTAGTCAGTAGTAACAGTTGCACCATCTAACAAAGTGATAAGTTCACCTTCAGTAGCACAATCTAAGAAATTTGCAGGGCTCATTTCTGCTCCCATAAATGTTAATCCGTAACCATTAAAATCACCCATCGCAGAACCACTTGAAATAGTTCCTGCACTTACATCCATACCAAATTGTAAACCTGCAAGGAAGAATTGGTTTCCTCTTGTTCTTACGATAATGTTTGGTCTTCCATAAGCTAACATTTTAATATTCTTGTGAGTTTTCTCATCTTGTCTTTTAAATTGAACAGTTAAAGTTTGCTCAAAGAAAGTTGTTCCGTTTTCTCTTGAAGAATTGATTGCAGTTTCAAAAGAGTTGTTACCTTTTAATTCATATTTAAATACTTCACTAACTCCATTGATTGCAGTAATTTGGTCTTCCATTCCAGGTACAGTTGAATAAACAACATCACCACCACCTGTTGAAGTGTCTGGATTATAAGAACCAAAGTTGATAAAATAGATTGAGTCAAGTCCTGAAATTGAATCCTTACATTGCTCTAATCTTCCGTTTGCTATATCGCACGCCATAATATATATTTTTAAATTTGTTTATAAATAAAAAAGGGAAGGCACTTTACCTCCCCTTCTTTTAATTTTTATTAGCTATTAGTTAGATGCGTTAACGATTCCGTAAGATACTAAATCAGTTGCAAAACCGTACTTAGCGTCAGCAGTAAATCGCATAACAACTCTTACATTTTCTGAACCGTCAAGGTCAGCCATATCTAAAACTTTAACTTGGTTCATGTCGTTTAATAAACCTGTTCCAAAATACAAGTTAGAAGTTGGTGTTAACAAAGCAGTGTTAGCAGCTAAACCATTAGCTAAGAATACACGAACTCCGTCAAAGAAAAGGTCACCTAAAACTTGGTTTGTACCTTTGTTATCGTAACCATTTGCACCTACACCTGCAGCAGCAAAACCACCTAATGCACGAACATAAGCACGATAGATATTGTTAGAAACATAAAGAGTCAAATCTTCTTTTCCGTACAATGTAGCAGGTAAAGCGTCAACGATTTTTCCAAGCTCAGTAACAACGTTAGCAGCAGTTACAGTTGTACCTGCAATCTCTTGAGCAGATGGTTGAGCAGCTTCAGTTAACAATTGTGTCATAATACCTGCAAATTGACCTGCAGTAGCATTAACTCCTGTCCAAATTGTAGTTTCCATTGCAGCAGCAACTTTAGCAGAAACGTGACCGATTAAGAAATCAGAAAAGTTTTTAGGTAAAGTGTCAAATGCAGAGTAACCCATAGAAATAGCATCCCAATCTGAATGAAAATCTTTCTTACAAAGTTGTAAGTTAACTTGAAATTCTTCAGGTTGAATAACTTTTTCAGTAAGTGTAATTGTAGATGTAGCAGTAAAGTCGCAAGTAGCATCTTTAACGATTTCGTCTGTTCCTACTCTTTTAAGAACTTGCTTATATTTGACATTAGGAAGAATAGTCATTCCACCTTTCTCTAATGTTGGTGCAGATAACAATGCAGCAGCAATGTATTTTCCTGCGAACTCACCTGCGTAAGTTGTAGTAATTGATGTTGTAGTAGCCATTTTTTAAAATGTTTGTTTAGTTAATATTATTTGTTAATTTTTTCAAGGATAGAATCCATAATTCCACGATTTCTTTTAGTAGCAATTTTGAACATTTCTACTTTAGTTTCGTTTTCAGGATTAAAAGCTATTGGTTTTACTTCTTCTGCAAGTTCTACGACATTGTCGCTAGTAGTTTCAACTGCTGAAAGTTTTTCTAATTGTGCTTTCAATTCAATATTTTCGTTTTTAAGTGCTTCAATTTCTGCAAAGAAAGTTTCTTTAACAATAGACTCAATTGTTTTCTTAGGAGCGATAACTTCTTCAGCAGCTTCAACAGGTACTTCTGGAGTAACAGCTTCTTCAGGTGCTACCTCTTCTCCCATTGGTGCTTCTTTTACATCAGCAATAATTCCTTCTACTTCTACAATTAGAATCATTCCGTTTTCTAATTCATATTCTCCTACAGGAACAGGAATTTTTTGCTCATCGGGTGTAACAACAAATACTTCGTTGTCCATTTCAAACTTGTCAGCTTCAATAACGGTTACTCCGTCAGCCATTTTCATTTGCTCTAAACTCACTTCCATTCCTAAAAGAGTTTTAATCTGATTAATTACGCTTGTTTTCATATTTGTTTTTTATTTATATTATTAATTATTTACCAAGTGTTTTAATTGCATCTATTGAATTCATCATAGCAGTATTAATTTCACTTGCTAAAGAATAAGAATCCATTAATTGCTTGTATGCAGGAAGGTCTTTTACATTTAATCCTAAATCTGCTGCTTGCTTAGTAATTGTAGTTTCTAATTTCTTTAAAACAGGAGTTATTTTTTTCTCGTAATCTTTGTTTAATAAGATTTGCTTATAAGCAGTATTTAAAGGGACTAGATTTTTTTGAACAGTAGCATCTAATTTAACATATTGGTCTTTAGTTTTTGTTAAATCTTTAAATTGGAATGCAATATCTTCAATTGTTCCTAATTCAACTTGGTGATTTGCTAATTCTGTTTTGTCAGCAATCTTTTTAAAAATCTTGTTTAGTGTACTCATATTTATTAAATTAAATTGTTTATATTTTGTTGTATTTTTATCCGTTTTGACGTATTATAACTCTTGTTCCATCATTAGTTGTAGTTGTTACTGAATCAACTCCTGTGATTGAACCAATTCCTTGAGCTTCTAAACTACCATCACAACAATTACTTGAGTATTTTCCGTCTTTACATAAGCATCCACGCTTACCACCTTTAGGTGATGTCTTACTTTTAGTTTTCATTTTCTATAATTATTTGTTTAATCTTTTCAATTAGTATTTCTTCTTCACTAAGCATTGACATTTCTAACTTGTCCGCAAAGTACCCTTCAATTGAGAATCCTTTTACGCTTCCGTCTTTTACTTTTGCCCAAACATCTTCGTTGTTTACTTTCATTGAAATCATCCAAGTACCTACTGGTAAACTAAAACCATACTTAACTGATTTATCGTGTTTCTCATCTTCTATAATCCAACTTTCTACAACCGTTAAACCTTTTAACTTTTCGTTGTGTTCGTATGTTGTATTATTTTGGTTAGAGTTCATTAAGAACAATTCAGATGCTCTACGGATTGTATCTTCACTAAAGAATATATAGTATTCTTCGTTCTTGTCGTTTCTTCTATAGATTTGTTTATTAGGCACTAATGCAGCACCCATTAGAATCTTCTTTTCTGTATCAATTTCTTTAAGTTCTACTTCGTGTTTTGACAAGGCAATAAATGATTCCTCAATGGCAGGGCTTTCTACCACAGAAATAGCGTCAATTCCACTTAAGGAATCTTTTTCGTCTATTATTAATTCAACAATTTTCATCATAGTTATTTAATTTAATTTTTATTAAAGTGTTGCATTTCTCATTCTGTTTCTATCTAGTGCCTGAGCTGATGTAACTTCTCCACTAACAACATAAGCTTGTACAGGTTGTTGCTGAAGTTGTGCAAGTTGATTAAATCCATTGTTACCTACTACATTAAAAGTTGGAGAAACAACTCCATTTCCTGTACCTCCACCACCGCCACTTGTTGAACCTCCACCACTTACATTACCACCACTTGGAGCAGAACCACCTCCTAATGCTTGTAATGCTTTTGCAGTTGCAGCAATATTTGCGGCTATTCCTATCCCTGTTGAAATATTATTCATTGCAATTACTGGAGCTGCAGATAGTCCACTTGTTGCTATTGCTTGTGGTGTTGCTAACGCACCTGCGTTTGCTAACTTATTTGCTATAATCATTTTTGCAATACCTACTGCTGATTCACCAAGAACTGCTGCTTTTTGAATTCCTTTATTCTTTTCTCCTAATTGAGCAAGCAAAGCAAATCCTTGAGAAGCTAAATCTAATCCTTGACTTCTTAAAGCATTCTTTTGTTCTTCAACTGCTTTTAATTTTTCAAGTTCTTTATCTGCTGCAGTTTTATTTATTGCAGCTACTTCTTTAGCACTTCTTTCTGCTGCTATTTTAGTATACTCATCATATTGTGCTTGTGTTATTTGTTTAGCGTCAAGTTGGTTTTGTAGTGTAACTAATTCTTCGTCTAAACCTAATTTAATATTTGCTAATTCTCTTTCTTTATCATCAACAATGTATTTATTTTTTATTTCAATTTGGTTTTTACGCTCATTCCAGTCAGCATCATCAATAGCTTTCATATCAGACATTAATTTCTTTTCTGCTTCTAATTTACTTGCTGCATCTGCTTTGTTAATTGCATCTATTTCTCTAACTCTTGCCTTTTCAATTTCAGTATAATCTAATTTATTATTAATTGCTCTTTGCTTAAGCAAATCGTATTTAGTATCTACTGCATCTAAATCTCTTTTTAATGCTGTTTTAGACGCTGCTAAATTTTCTAATCTTACTGCTTCAAGTTCTGCTTTTAATCCATTGACTGCATCAATTTGCGCCTTTCGTTTTTCCCTATAAGCATCTGCTGCTGCTTTTTGTTGTTCGGCTTCTGCAACTTTAATATCTTGATTTATTTTTTTATTTTCTAAGTACTGAGCATATTGTTCTCCTCTTATTTTCTTAATATTCTTTAATAAGGTTCTTGCTCTTTCATCGTCTAATTGACCAATCTTTCTATAGTATCTATATTCTTCAACGTATCCTTTTTCTTTTTTCTTTTGCTCTTTAAAGATGCTCATTCCTGTCATATAAATTGACATTCTTTTTTTCTTCTCTAAATCATCAGTATTTTTTCCATTAGCTTCAGCAAGTCTCATTTCAAAATCATAAGCATCAGTTTTTATTTTCTGAACTTGCCTTAACTTTTCTATATTCTTATCTGCTTCTTTAGCCATTGCTGCAGTTCTTTTAGCAGCATTCTCTTTCATTTGAACAGTATTAGCATCATCCTTAACGCCAAGTGCTTCCAAACCTTTAAAAACTAAATAAATTATCCCAACTAAAGGAGAAAAAGCAACTACAATTATACCTACTGCAATCTTCATTTTTGGACCTAACTTATCAAAAAATCCAAATGCCTTTGTAATTTCATTTCTAAAAACATAAACTGCCCCAACTACTGCTGCAATAGCACCCGCTATAAGTACATAAGGATTAATAGATACAGCTACATTTAAACCTTCTTGAGCAACAGTTGCTGCTTCGGTTGCTACAATTTGTCCTTCAGTAGCTACCATTTGTTCAGTAGCTGCTAATTTCTGAGCATTAGTTACTGCAATATCAGTTTTCTTAATTCCAATTGCAATCATCAATCCCTTCCAAGAATCTTTGATTACTCCACCTAATTGTATAAATGAATCTTTAGCTTCTCCTAAACCTTGTAGTCCTTGAGATAAAGCCATTGCAGATTGAACTTTTAATAAAGTAGCTTGTACCGCTTCTCCTTCAACTCCAACTAAACCTAAGGCACCTTCAAATGCTTGGAATCCGTCTAAAACTCCGCCTAATGATTTACTAAGTGCATTAAACTTTGCATCAGGATTAAATGCTTTTACTAAATCAGCAGAATCTGAGATTCTATCTTTTAATTGACCTGCTCTTTTTGCAGCCTCAATTGCTTGAGCAGAAGTTGCACCATAAGCATCTGAAAGTTTTTGAACTTCCATTACGGCTTCCTTAAGTTGTGCTTTTAAACTCTTTGAGTTGTCTTTAATTTCTAATTCAACCGTTCTTTTTTCAGCCATTGTTTCTTAAGTTTTTTATGTGTGCTTGTCTTCTTCCTTTTTCAATAGCTTTTTTAATAGTAAATGGGATTGCGTATTTTCCTTTTGCTATTTCTATACATTCTCCTTTGCCGTAAAACTTGTCAGTCATCAGCATTTGTATTATTAAATTTATCATTGCTTTATATATATTTGGGTTGTTGTTGTTGTTCCGTCATCAAAGTTATATGTAATTGAAATTGTATTTACTATTGGATAAGGACCAGATACAATTGCAGGTAAAGTAATTACTACATTTGTTTCTTCGTAAACTGTTGAAGGTGTAGCGTAAACATCTGCTAAATCACCGCTTATATCTGCACTTAATACTGCTGATGGTTTTGTACCTCCATTAGGAAAAACAATAGGTACTATTACATCACCTCCATCCGTCTTTCCGTTAAAAATACCCGTTGCAATTAATGGCCTAAAATCATTAACTAAAGTAAAATCAACATCACCTGTAGTTAAGTCAGATTTCATTTCGTTTATAATGTAACGCTTGTCTCTAATGATTAATCTATCATTTAATCTAAGTCCCGTAATTAGACTAACAGGTAAATTTGTTTTTAGACTTGTTAATCGGTTCTTTAAATTAAATAAGTTTGCTAAATATGGGAAGTAGTAAGTAGCATAAATTGTGTTAGCAATTGGCACTTCCAACATTGTGGAAACTTCAGGTCCAAAATTAGAGGTATAGTTTTGGTTGTTATAAAGTAAATCTTGCCCAAAAGCAACATACTTATCAATAGGGATATCGTGTGACCCATCATTAAAATAAAAGAATACACCTTTTTCTTCTCCTTTGTATAATAAACAAGGTTTAGGAATGTAAGGAGCAAATGCACTATTTAATGAGTAACCAACCTGTAAATCAGTTCCTGTAAATTTATTAAATAATAAGTTTTCAAATGGTGATTCTATAATGTAGTCACCACCATCATAATTAAATTGGTATGAAGTATCTCCATATTCTTTATTAGCATTCTGAAGATATGCCTTATTCATAAAAGATTCGCTTTGTTGATATTTAAATGAAATCTTTTTAAATAGTTTTATACGCTCTATATCAATTGAATTAACATCTGTAAATTCTGTTATATCTATTACGGCTCCTTTTGCATACCATTGCTCCAAAGGCTCTATTTGATAAGTATTTATATTTGTAGGGTAACAGGTTAAATTAAGTTCTTTTAAGATACCAATAAAGAAATCAGATACTTTCATTTCTGGCGCTAACCCCGCCAAATCTGTATAAGTAATAACATTTGAAACAGTTGTTAGTACCGTTACAAAATCACTAATATAAGAACCACCACTAATATAAAATACTGAGTAAGTAACAAAGAAATCAATATCGCAACTTGCATCACTTCTAACCTTAAAAGTAAAGTTGTCATTCATTCCACTAACATTTGGCAATTGAACAACTCCCGAAAGTGTAGTTACATTTAAAGTTTGGTAAAAGTTTCCGTTTTGGAATACATCTATAAAAATAGTTGCAAGTGGATTTGTATTACTATTTATTGAAAAAGTTATAAAGTGTTCAGAAACTCCATTTAAATAACTTAGATTTAAATTATTATTAGTAAAGTTAAAGTTAGATGTTAAGTCGTATGTTGTTCCGCTTGATGAATCTATACTGTCAAATATTAATTGTATAGGTGGCGTTGAATAAGTGAAAGTACTTTTGTTTTTAAACCATAAAAATAAATCAGTAAATTTTTTATCTGTTAAAATTGTGCCTGTAAAACTTACCCCGTATTTATTTTCTATTGCATCAAATATTGCGGGTATTCTTACTGCAGGAAACAATTCATTAAATGCAATTGCACCATTTGGTAATTGAATATCTGCAACTTGTAATTGAGCTAAAATACCTGCGGGTAAATAAGTAGGAAAAGTTGCAAACGGATTAACACTATTGTATTGCCAGATTCTATTTGAACTAATTAAAGGATAATGAACATCGTAATAAGTTGTTCCGTCTTGTATTCTATTTTGTATTTCTATTGCGCTGTAATCGTGATTATATGCAGTATAATCCAAAGTACTTAACATATCCTCTCCGAACTTATCTTTTAAACTAAGTACATCCCCATAGAAAGTAACTTGATAATTTTCTGCATCACCTTTTTTAACATTTGCCTTTTCAATACTTAATTTTCCTCGTCTAAAAAATGTAAGGTCAATTTCAATTACAGCATCTCGTCTTATGTTATGGTCAATAGTTGAGTCAACATCTGTTTGATAAAAGTGCTGAAAGATTTGATTGTTAACATCAGAACAGGGAATGCTAAATGTTTGGGAAAAATCAGTAAATACTTTTGATATATCAGCTATGTTTTGAATTGAAGAATTAACCTCAATCTTTTCATCGTTGAATAATTCAAGTCTTCTTCCCTCTACAAGTATTTGTACTTTTCTTAACATTATACTACTGAGTTTATAATATCGTTTGCAAACTCAAACTCCATTTGATAATTAATCATTTTGTTGTTTATGTTTTTTTGAAGCTCTGTTGATTTCGTGTTTAGTTTTGCAGGTCTGTTGTTTACTAAAATACGCTCACTTAACATTAGTTGTTTTAAACCGCTATTAAATGCTTCAGTAACAAATCCTGTATTTGCCTTAATTACTTCTCTACCATTTGCATTGAATACTGCTCTTTGTCCTTCAAGTTCTGAATAGTTAACTAAGTCAGATTGTAGTAAATTATACTCAGTTCCTTCTACTCCTATTGAAGTGTTAGAAGCTTTAAAGAAAAATTCTCTTTGCCACCCTCCGTAACGATTAATGAAGTCAACTACAACAGGTTCATATCTACATTCATCATAAGGTAAGAATGTATATGTTCTTAAAAGTATATCTCCATTATCAAAGACTTCTACTTTATTTCCGTTTGCATAAGCTGCAGGATAAACTCTATAAATGTCATAAACTCCATCTGCTGAAATATTGTTTATGCTTACATTTCCTGTACCTATTTCTGTGTACTTAACATAGTCTCCACTTTCTAAATTCATTGTAATTATTCCCGCTCGTCTTGAGCCTGTTATATCGGGGTCAACTCCATCATAATGGTAGTGATAAGTTCCTTCATCTAAAAAGAATCTTCCAATATCTGGATTCATTAAGTCTTCATAATATCCGTAACCATCACAACCTAATAAAGTAGCACCCGATAAAAATACATAAGTTGATAAACCTGTTTTTTTATATAGTCTTATTGATACATTGCAATATTCATTTTCAGAAGTAAAATCATTATTTGTATCATAGTTATTGTTAAAACTATTATGCGAAATATATTCACGAATATAAGGTGCAATATTATAAGTGGTTTGTAGGTTATTTGAAGCAGGTATTAATTTACTTAAAGTATATTGAGGAGCTGCAGGTACACTACCAGTATTCCATAAATACAATTCTACTTTGCTTCCTGTTTGTCCACTTTCATTAATTTCTACTATATAAGGTGACCTTGCGGCTATAAATCTACTGCTCATTTCTTTTTAAAGTTTTCGTTCATTATTGTATTAAAAGTTTCAGTTGCATCTAATCCAAATGCTTCTATTAATTCATCAGGTAAGTTATTAAATGCTTTTTCAAATGGCTTAGTAAAGAATAAGCTCGGTTTAATTCCTTTTTCTTTTATGCTTCTTGCTATTGCAAATGCTAATCCTCTTTTTGATGTAAACCTACCTTTACTATTTCTTGGTACTATGCCTTTATTCTTTATCCACTTTTCTATTGGTGCTATTGGAGGCTGTTTACTTTTGTAGCTAAATGGTGTATCGTATCGTCTTTTTGTACCACTAACTCCTTTGTCTTGAAAGTAACCGTATTCCTCCATATTAAAACCCAAACGAATTGAGTTAGGCATTTCTTTAACCTCACCTTTTATTGAGTTGTATAGTTTGCTTGAAGACTTTTTGTGCATTCGTGTTAAGTTAGACTTTGCCTGTTGTATCACATAGTCTCTAAACTTCTCTAATGCTATTTCTCTTTCAGTCTTCATTAACAAATACTCATCTCGTTAGGAATCAAAACTTCAAATGTCATTGTCCAACCTGCAAGTAAATTCTCAAAGCGTTCTGTAAATGGTTCGCAAGTTGGGTTTCCGTCTACTTGGTATAAGTCAGTATACATATCACCCCTTCTCATTACTTCATAGGCACGATTTAAGACAACCAATTGAGTATTTAATACATCTTGTTCATTATCGTTTCCTAAGTAGATATTAGCAACTTCGTCTTTTGATATATCAACTATATCCATTGCAATTAAACTAACATTAAATCTAATTACGCTACCTTCAAAAGTTGCATTGTTAACCATAATATGAGCCAAAGGAAAAATAGTTTGTTTAGCTAAGTCAACTTTAAAGATATCTCCTTCGGTAACTGTGTTCACAAATATATCAGCGTCTAAATGAGCTTTAAGTTTGTCTATTATTGTGTAGAATCCGTTCATAATTTATACTTATTTATGTACTTCTCCATCATTTTTTCCTAATTCCTGCAGTAATCTATTTAAGTCTTCAGTTCTTGAGTCTATATTTGATTGCAAGTCTTTAATTTGAGTATCTAATGTTCTAAACTCTTGCCTATTATCTTCATAACTTTTTTGCTTAGTATCTAAAGTGCTTTTCAGTCTAATTAAGTTGCCCATTAAATCAGTAATTTCTTTTGTCATCTTCTTAGTTTATTTAGTTGTCTTTGTTCTATTTCGTTTTTCTGTTTCTCGAAGGTTAAGTAGGTAAGACATTTAAGTAGTCCCATTCTGGTAACTTCGTCAAACTTAGTGATGTCTCCTTTAGCGATTGCATATATTGATTGATACCATCCCCATTGTTTTCCAAATTGAGTTGTTTCGCTAAAGTCGCTGATAGATTCTTGTTCATCTTCACTTCCTTCTCCAAATAATCCATCGTAGCTATTAATAATTCGTTTCCTAAACTCCAAAAAAAAACTGAGCTTCCTAGCACAACATCTAATGGTGCATACTTCATTAGTTCTGCAAATTCATCTGCTCCAGTGTATTGTTGAATCTCGTATGTTTCTTCTCCTATTACTTTCGCTTTAGCTTTTCTTTTGATTGGTCTATACATAACCGCCATTGCTTTGTGATATGTTTCCCATCCTTTAAGATTGCTTTCTAAATCTACATACTCACCAAAACTTATATTTTCAAGATTAGTGATAAATCCAAACTCAATGTTCCCTATTTTAAAAGTGGGTATTAATTTAGGTGTATAAGAAAATAATTTGTTGAAGTGGATGATTAACTTATTGACTTCAGTCATTTTAAGATTGACAATATCTTTTAGCTTAATACCGCAGAATATTTCAATCATTTTTTGAGCCATAAACTCATCATCATTCGTGTTTTCACGCATCTTAATAAACTCCTGATAGTTCACTAAAGGAATTTCATTTAAACTTGTAGGTACTGTTAATTCTAACTGCATATATATTAAATTAATTATTTTTCTTATTGTTATAAGCAACCACAAAATCATAGACTTCACTCAGCATTTGAAAGTGTCTTCTCATACTCATCAAATCATCAAATACTATTTGTATTCGTCTTCCTTTCTTCTCAAAGATGTATGTTTCAATTACTCTTTTCATTGCGTTTAAATCTACTTCTTCGGTCATCTTATGTTGTATTGTCCATACATTGAGTTAATTCCCAATGTTTCCATTTCGTGGTATCTTACAGCATCAATTGCGTGGTCGTTTCCTCCTGCAGGTTTGTTTAGTCTTTTACCTGTTTTGTCAGAGTCCCAACAATAAGCTCTTAATTCTTTGATTAGGTTTATGCTTGATGATGTAACCAAGTATTCTTGTCCTTGCATTATCTGAATACCAAAGTTAATTGAGTCTTGTCCTTTAGTAACTCCTTTGATTGTTTTGCCTTGTCTCTTTATTTCCTCGATTGATTTTGGTTCACTGGAATCAGCATAAGCAATCACATTTGATTCTAACTTTTTAGCCACATCACTATTGACCATTCCTGTTTGATAGCAGATTTCGTTCAGTATCCTTTTGCCGTTATAATTGTAAACTTCTATAATAGTTGTAGGGTCATTCGTATATCCAAAGTCTAATCCATATCCTAATAACTTTGCTTCTACAGGTATCGTGTCTATCAACTTCCAATTAGAAAAGATAACTCCTTCAAGCATTCCTATTTCACCTAATCCATAAACACGCCACCAATTAGCCCAATAACTACTTGTTGTTGCTTTTAAACGGTTCTTTTCTATCTGAGCTACTATTGCTTCATCAAGAGCTTCATTATCCTTGTAAGTTAATATTATGAAGTCGGTATCTAATTCGTCTTTTAGTTCGGTATGCACCCAAAATTCATTCGCAGGGTTAAAGTCTAAGTAAACTTCTTTCTTGGTTCTTATGGAAAGTTCATTGTAAGATTCGAACTCAATATTGTTGCATTCGTTTATGTATAGAATATCACGACGAGCACCCCTTAGTTTAGATGAGTCATCAGCACTAAAGAATTCCATATAACTTCCGTTACCAAATTCGTATCTAAGAAGTGATTTATTAAACGAAGCATCAATGTAACGGTTTGTCCACTTCATAATCTTTAAGAAGTCTTTTAAAGCACCTCTACGAAGATGAGGTATTGATTCTGCAACTATACTTATCTCAAGATTAGAAGTCTTAGCTGCTTTGTCAATTAATACAGGAATGATTCCAAAAGTTTTACCTGCAGAAGTTCCACCTTGAATAATCTTGATTCTTTTTTCTAATGCTAAAATTTTTTTAATTGATGTAGTTACTTTAAACATATTGCCATTTAAAACCGCCTGAAGTTTTTCTATATTTTTTATTATTTAATATTTCTGATATTTTAGAAATTCTAAATCCATTGTCTCCAATTAAATGCAAGGCATCCCAAGTTTTAATAATTTCATTATTTAAAGATAATTGATTAATCTTTCTTTTATTTGAATGCCTAATATTTAATTTATTTGTAGTCCATTCAAGATTACTTGCTTCATTATTTAATTTGTTTTCATCTATATGATTTACCATTGGATAATTATTTTTATTATCAATAAAATGCATAGCAACAATTCTATGAGTTAAATTAAAAATTCTTTTACCATCTGAAATAAGTCCATGAGATTTATATTTATGTCTACCTGAAAAACTTCCATTTAATAATTTAACTGTACCTTTTTTTCTAATATTGCCTAAATTACTAACTTCATAATTTATAGCATAATAAATTGTTTTCCAAGTTTCCATATTAATTATTTTCTTTTAGTTCATCTAAATTAAAAAGCGGTTGCTCTATGTTTGTGGTCTCAGTTCGTTCCACAAGATTGTTTAATCGTTGGGTGATGGATGAATTATATTGCCCTACCATACCTCCTTCGATTTGGTCTTTTCTTATTTCTTTGCGTATGTGTGTGCAGATGGGTAAAAAATCTTCGTAACTTTTATTCAAGTTCTTAAAATATTGCTCAATATAATAGCCTTCTTTCTCAAGAATATATATCTCAAAGCCTTCTAAAGTTAATGGAACTTCTAAAGGTTCAGGTATCATATCACCAGTTCTTTGATTTAGGTTATACTTATATCTTGGATTTTCTTTTACATAGTTCTTATATCCCTTGAATAGTTCATACATTGCTTCAGGTGATTCTATGTTTCTTGGTCTTCCTAGTTTAGCCATAATAGTTTGATTCGTGTTTTATTAGATTAATTGTCCTATATCACCTAACTCCTTAATTACATCGGGGTTGTTATCATAGTGTTTATTTATTCCAAGTTCTTTTACCTTTTCTACTTTCGCTTGGTTGCTTCCTGTTGCATAAACTCTTGAAAAAAGTATACCTGCTTTATTTGCTCTTGGTAACATTTTATCTTTACTATCTCGTGCTGAAATAATATAAACAGTTGCTCCTTGTTGCTTATATTTTAAAGCAAGGTCTAATCCTTTTTGTGTGTCTAAAGTTCCATCAAAATCAAAGCTAATCTTTTCAGTAGCTAATTCTTGATAAGTGCTTTTGCAAATAGCAGCTCGTTGGTCTTGTGTGTATTCTTTAATCATATTATGGTCACTCATACATCTTTGTAAGTAATCATTTTGTGATTCGTCTTTTTGTGGTTTAGGAATTGGCATCGTCTTCTTTATATTCGTTATATACTAATCTCATTTTATTAACTACTTCTCTCATACAAGAACCGCAATTTGTCATTACTTGATTCTCAGTAAATATACGATTGTAAATCTTAATAATATCCATTTGTTCGCTTGGTCTTAAAGTATCTTTTTGAATTAGATTATTATTAGTTAAAATTTCGTATTCAGTTTGCGTTAAACAAAGAGGTGTTTTATATCTAAACATCTTGTTTAGTTTCTCCTTTCTTTCTTCACAACCGCAGTCTTCACCTAATAACCATTTGGCTACTTTAGCTACTCCTGTAACTTCTAATACTTGTTCTACTGTATCTCCTAATCCTTCTGCTTTCTTTCTTGGTCTGCCCATAATATTATTTTATTAGTTCGTAATCTCCGTTCTTATAGTCTTCATAATTTTCTCCTACTGATTCATTAATTCGTGTTTTGCATTGTTTGATAGTGTGAAATATAGAAGTAACACTTATTGATGTTTCTTTGCTTATATCTCTCATTGATAAATTAGTGTCTTTATAAAGTTTAAATAGCTTTTGGTCGTACCAATGCCAGTTATTAATCTCATCATCTAACACATCAAGAATCTTTGAATATGATTCGTGTTTTAATTCCTCACTTGGTTCCTGTTGAAGCATTGCAATATGCTCTAAACTTACCTTAGCCATTTTACCCGACTTTCTTAAGTGCATTAAAAATGTATTTCGTAAACTTAACCACATATAAGTTTTGTTTATCTTTCCATTATTAAACATCTTTTCCTCGCTGCTCCACTTCATAAGCATTATATAAGTCTCTTGCACAATGTCTTCCGAAAAGAAATCTTCGCCAAAAGAATTTACTATTCTTACCCATTCTTTATGCTGCTTTGCAACTTCGTTTAACCATTTCATATAGTAAACTTATTCTTATTTGATTAGTATCTACGCAAATATATAATTAACTTTTCAACATTATGTTGTTAGTAACAAAAAACCCCTAATTAAAGGGGTCTAACATTTGTTCTAAATTAACTCGGTAAATATACTTATCTAACTTCTTTGCTGTTTCAAGACTAACATCTTTGCCTAATAGAAACCTATCTATGTTGTACTGGTGAAACTTCTCACCTCTACCCTGTATCTCTTTTACTATTTGGTTTCGTGTTTTGGTCTTTAATGCTTCCCTTAGATAAGCTCG